>Ga0247832_1001450_pt1 | contig 41481 bp, 32 predicted proteins | sample LaCruzMarch2015__10_FD_192407 | JGI IMG/M metagenome (GOLD analysis project Ga0247832, IMG submission 192407) | Freshwater microbial communities from meromictic Lake La Cruz, Castile-La Mancha, Spain - LaCruzMarch2015_4m | ecosystem: Environmental > Aquatic > Freshwater > Lake | place: Spain... | reverse complement strand
TCAGTCCAATCAAAAGACCCGCTCACGTCGGGCCCACGACTTCCTCACGCCCCGCCAGTTGACGTTTTGTTCAACCTGCGGCAAGGCCGTTCCCACGCACCGCATCTGCGGCGCATGCGGCCATTATATGGGGCGGGCCGTCGTCAAGACTGAGGAATGATCCCCTTGGCAGCGGCGACTCCCGGACGTGAGGCTGCAACCGCCGAAAAAACGGCAGCGCCCGGTTCGACGGCGTTGTTGTTTCCGGGCCAAGGGGCCCAGTCGGTCGGCATGCTCGGGTCTTGGTGCGATGGTCAACGGGCCGCCGAAGATCTTTTCACCCGCGCTTCCACGATCCTCGGTTACGACCTCGCCGCCATTTGTCGGCACGGGCCGGCAGAAAAGCTCAACGCCACGGCGGTGAGTCAGCCGGCAATTCTGGTCACGAGCCTCGCGGCACTCGAGGTGCTCAAGTCCCGCGATCCTGACGTTGTCAGCCGCTGCCCGATCACGGCGGGCCTGTCGCTCGGTGAATACACGGCACTGGTGTTTGCGGATGCCATCGATTTCGACACCGCTGTCCGGCTGGTCGATGTCCGCGGCCGGGCCATGCAGAAGTGTGCCGACCGGCGGGGGCCCGATGGCGGAGCCTCCGGAGGAATGGTGGCCGTGCTGGGGCTGGACCGCGATCAGGTGGCAGGCCTGTGCGCCGAGTGCCGCGGCCAAGACGTGCTCGAGGTGGCCAACGTGCTCTGTCCGGGCAACATCGTGGTCTCAGGATCGGAGGCGGCTTGCCGTCGCCTCGAAGAGGCTGCCACGGCTGCCGGGGCGATGAAGTGCGTGAGGCTTGAGGTGGCAGGCGGGTTTCATACCGTGCTGATGCAGGAGGCCGTTCAGGCTTTGGCCGCGGCCCTCGCGGAGGCCACGATCCGCCCGCCACGCATTCCAGTTATCAGCAACGTGGACGCACAGGCCCATGCCGATCCGGATGAGATTCGCGAACTGTTGTCCCGGCAGGTCTGCGGCGTGGTCGAGTGGCACGCCTCGATGACCTCCCTTTTGTCCACGGGCGTTCGCACCGTGTACGAGGTGGGCCCCGGCAGGGTGCTCAGGGGCCTGCTCAAGCGGATCGACCGCAGCATCACCGGCTTCGGGGTGCCGGAGTAGCCTCCCGAAGAATAACGACCTGGAGAGGAACGACCTGAACTCTTGCCGTTGCCGTATCTGTTCTGCACCTGTATTCGATCGTATTCGAGGCCTCTACCCCTCGCCTGAGCCGATAACCTGCATGCCTAGCGTTTGTTCGTGGTGACGGTTTCTGCCGGTCGCCCGGCGGCACGCTTTCCTGACCGACCTGATTCCAAACACAGCCGGGGAACCGATCATGTCCGACACGAGCCAGCAGCCCGCCACGCCAGTCTCTGCGACTTCGGAGGGAGCGCCTCCGCCGAAGCCTGTGCTGAAGCGGCTGAGCGTCGACCTCTCCGGACAGGTGGCCCTCGTCACCGGTGCCTCGCAGGGGCTTGGCAGGGCCATTGCCGAGGCCCTGGCCGCCTCGGGCGCGTCGGTCGCCCTCGTGGCGCGGAATGCGGTCAAATTGGCCGAAGTGGCAGCGGGGATCCGCGGTGCCGGCGGTACCGCGCAGGAGTTTCCTTGCGACGTTGCCAAGGGGGAGGAGGTGGCCAGGGTCGTCGAGCAGATCGTCGAAAGCCTCGGCAGGCTCGATATCCTCGTCAACAACGCCGGCGTCACCAGAGATACCCTCCTGCCGCGCATGAGTGACGAAGAGTGGGACGAGGTGCTGACGACCAACCTGCGGGCGCCGTTTCTCTTCATGCGGGCCGCGAGCCGCCCGATGATGCAGCAGCGATATGGGCGGATCATCAACGTGGCGAGTGTTTCCGGGCTCATCGGCAATCCTGGCCAGGCGAACTACTCGGCCTCGAAAGCGGGGCTCGTTGGGCTGACCCGGACGGTTTCCAAGGAACTCGCCGGCCGGAAAGTGACGGTCAACGCCGTGGCCCCCGGCTTCATCGCCAGCGACATGACCGCGACGCTTGGCCCTGCCCTGCTCGACGAGGTCAAGAAACGCGTGCCGGCCAAGCGTCTCGGCGAAGCCTGGGAGATCGCAGAGGCGGTGCTTTTTCTGGCAGCCCCCTCCTCTGCCTACATTACAGGGCAGGTTCTCGTGGTGGACGGGGGCCTGATAGGCTGAGCAGACCCGCATCAGCGTCGCGGCAGGGCGGGCCTGCCCAAGAAGTGCGGCCAGAAAAGCTCAGAAAAGTTATGGTCAGAAAAGCTGTGGTCAGAACAGGCGGCCAGGAAGTGAGCTCTGGACGGGAAGACCAGCGGTTGAGATGACGGCATTTTCCCGGTATGGACATTTCTGGTCGGCAACGGGTATATCTTCCCCGAACCCCCTGAAGGTCGTCGCCGTCTCAGGTGGAGTGGGACTTTTCAGGCGGTTTTTTGCGTCCGGTTGTCAGGAGGATTCATAAGGTGGCTTCAGTTCAAGAACGAGTGATCGACATCGTCGCTTCCCAGCTGGGAGTGGGCAAGGAGCAGATCACTGCGGAAACTTCGTTTATCAACGATCTCGGAGCCGACTCGCTCGACACCGTCGAGTTGGTCATGGAACTCGAGGAAGAGTTCGAGATCAATATTCCGGACGATGCAGCCGAAAAGATTCAAACGGTCGGTCAGGCCGTTGAGTTTATCGAGAAGCATCAGGCCTGATTCATTCCCTGCCATCCGAAACGGTAACCCGCATGAAGCGACGCGTCGTGGTGACGGGCCTGGGAGTGGTTACCTCGCTGGGCAGGGCTGTAGAGACCTTCTGGGATCGCATTCTGCGCGGTGACAGCGGTGTCGGGCCGGTGACGTTGTTCGACGTCTCTGCCTTCCGTGTTCAGTTCGCGGGCGAAGTGGCCTGGAAGCCCGAGGAAGAAAACATCGCCAACGTGAAGGAACTGCGGCGGCTCGATCGCTTCACGCAGTTTGCGATGGCAGCGGCCGCCGACGCCTTCAGCGACTCTGGGCTCGATGTCTCAAAGGAAGATCCCTACCGCTGCGGTGTGGTGATTGGTTCCGGCATCGGTGGCCTGGCTGAATTCGAGGCGCAGCACGAGCGGCTTTTGTTAAAGGGTATCGACAAGGTTTCCCCGTTCACCATTCCGAAGTTGATGGTGAATTCCGCCAGTGGTCATGTCTCGAGCATGCTGGGGCTGAAGGGGCCAAACTTCGCCGTTGCCACCGCCTGCGCAAGCGCCGCCAACTCCATCGGCGACGCCCTGCGGGCCATTCAATACGGTGATGCCGACGTGATGGTCACTGGTGGCAGCGAGGCGGCACTGACGCCGATGGGGCTGGCCGGATTCCAGAACATGCGGGCCCTGTCGTTCCGATCCGATGCCCCGCAACAGGCCAGCCGGCCGTTCGACATGGGCCGCGACGGGTTTGTGCTCGCCGAAGGAGCCGGGGTGGTCGTGCTGGAGGAGCTTGAGCATGCCCGGAAGCGGGGCGGCCGGATTTATGGCGAACTCATGGGGTATGGTGCCAGCGGTGATGCCGGCCACATTACCCAGCCTGACGAAGAGGGCCGCGGTGCCGCCCGCGCGATGAGCATGGCGCTCGCAGATGCCGGATTGAGTCCTGACCGTGTGCAGTATGTCAATGCGCACGGCACCAGCACGCCGTTGGGCGACAAGGCCGAGACGGTGGCTGTGAAGCGGGTTTTCGGCCCGCATGCCGGGCGGCTGGCGATCTCCAGCACGAAGAGCCAGTTGGGGCACACGCTCGGGGCCAGTGGTGGCATCGAACTGGTGGTCTGCGCGATGACGATTCTTCGCGGGGTGATCGCCCCGACCATCAACCTCGACAACCCCGACCCAGACTGCGATCTCGACTACACGCCGAACGTTGCCCGGGATGCAAAGGTCGACGTGGCGATGTCGAACAGTTTCGGATTCGGCGGCCACAACGCCAGCCTTGTGCTGGGCCGGCTGGGCTGAAATGCCCGTGGCACGATCCATTCCCGCACGACTGGCCGGCATCACGATCCTGGTGATCGTCTTCGCGTCACCGTGGGAAGTGCTTTCGGCGCAACTCCCCGCCGACGACGGACAGGTATGGCAGACCTACGACATCAGCCCGTTCGTCACGCAGGCCGGGCCGGGGAGCCAGCGGCATGTCGTCGATTGGGTGCTCCAGGAGACGGGATCCCCGCAATGGCACGGCGATACGGTCGCCTCCCTGTCGGCCGATGCCGGCAAGCTCCGCTGTTTCCACACGCCCGAGATGCAGGAGCGTGTGGGGGAGATCGCCGAACGGTTTGTGGCCGATGCCGCCACGCCGCATCGGTTTTCGGTGCGGGTGCTGGGGGTTGGCAGCCCTGCCTGGCGGAACGACATGCGGCCGATGCTTCGGCCGATTCCGGCGGCTACGCCGGGCGTCCAGGCATGGATCATGTCGCGCGAGGAGGCGGCCGTGCTGGTGGCCAGGCTCCGCTCGCGGGGAGACTGCGAGGAGCTGCCCACCGGGGCCGTGCTGGCGGCCAACGGCATCCCAGCGGTGCTCACCGGCGGCCGGAAGCGGGCCTACGTGCAGGACATGGCCCAGACCGGTCAGGGCTGGCAGCCCGTCGCGGCCAGTTGCGACGAGGGGATGTCGATCGACGTCCATCCGCTCATCGCGCGTGATGGCACGGCGGTGGAGGCGGTGATTCGCTGCCGGATCGATCAAATCGAGCGGATGGCTCAGGTCGGGATGAGCCCGCCCGGCAGCGATGGCCGGCGGGTGCCGATCGAGGTGCCGCAGATGTCGGCCGTTCGGATCGGTGAGCGGTTTCGTTGGCCGGCCGGCAGCACGCTGTTGATCGGGCTCGGCTTGGTGCCCTGGCCTGTTCCCGGTCAGAATAAGGCCGGTTCGCCGGCGCTCTTTTCCGACGCCAAGCGGACCGATGTCGTGGTGCTTGTGGAGCCCAGGCTCACCGACGTTCCATGACCCGCGGCCCAGGCCTGATGCCCCTTGTCCCCCATGGTGTGCGGTTCCTCGGACAGGACCTCGCACTGACCCAATTCGGAACATCGACTCCACCAGCAGGAAGAATGCCATGAGTGCCGCTCCAGACCGCCGCGTTGTGATCACGGGAATGGGAGTCGTCTGTCCGCTCGGCCTTGCGCTCGAGGATTTCTGGGCCGGTCTGGTCGAGGGCCGCAGTGGTGTTGGACCGCTGGAGTCGTTTCCCTCCGCAGGACTGCCACTGCATCATGCCGCTGAGGCCCGGGGCTTCACCGGCGACATCGACAACTTTGGGCCGCTCGATGGCGAACGTAAAAAGGCGATCCGCAAGGGCCTCAAGGTGATGTGTCGGGAGAGCCAGATGGCGGTGGCCGCCGCCCAGCGGGCGCTCCACCACAGCGGGCTGTTCGCGGCCGAAACACCGGCTGCGAGCGTGCAGCCTGAGCGTTTTGGCTGCGTCTTTGGGTCCGACTACATGCTCACGCTGCCCGAGGATTTCACCGCCAGCGTGGCCAAGTGCCGGGGCGCCGATGGAAGGTTTGAATTCGATCGCTGGGCCTCCGAGGGCATGCCGCAACTCACGCCTCTTTGGCTGCTGAAATACCTGCCGAACATGCCTGCCAGCCACATCGCGATCTACAACGACCTGCGCGGCCCGAGCAATTCGCTGACGCTTCGCGAGGCGAGTGGCCACCTCGCTCTCGGCGAGGCCACCAACACCATCCAGCGCGGGGCGGCCGACATCATGGTCGTGGGGGCCACCGGCACCCGCGTGCATCCCATGAAAACGGTGCACTGCCTGCAGAGCGAGCAGGTGGCGCTCGCGGGGAACGTGGGCAGTGGTTCGGGCGGCGACGATCCGGCCCGCTGGAGCCGGCCATTCGACAGGTCGCGGCGGGGAATGGTGCTCGGCGAGGGGGCGGCGGTCTTCATTCTCGAGGAGTTGGAGCATGCCCGAGCGCGATCCGCCACCATCCATGGCGAGGTTGTCGGGCATGCGGCCCGGAATGCGGGCCTCGCGGGGGGCGTCGGTCTCAAGCAGCGGGCACTGACACTCGCCATGCGGCGGGCGCTCTCCATGGCCAATGTGACTGCGGCCGAACTCTCCCACATCCACGCCCATGGGCTGAGCACGGTGGTCGGCGATCGCGAGGAGGCAGCGGCCCTGCACGAGGTGCTCGGGCCGGCCGCGGCAACCATTCCCACGGTGGCCGCCAAGAGCCACTTCGGCAACCTCGGAGGGGGCAGTGGTCTGGTGGAATGCATGGCCAGCCTGCTGGCGCTCCGGCATGGCGAACTCTTCCCGCTGCTCAATTTTGAGGAGGCGGATCCAGAGTGCCAAATCAGGCCGGCCCGCCGCGGAGATCCGTCAGGAAACGTCTTTATTTCTTCGGCGGTCACCCCCCAAGGGCAGGCCGGATCGGTGGTTATCCGCAGCCTGGCTCCTTGACAGTTTTCCGCATGTGCCGTAACTTTCACGGGTTGCGTCACGTCTCAGAGGCTGTTGGTATCGCGGATATTTTTCCAAACACCGTCGGGTGTTTCGGCGCCCATGTTCCATGGCGTCGGCTTTGCCGGCAGTGCTGCAACTGCCAGGCGACTGGCACTGCCATCTCTCGACAGTGACGGTGTTCTGCCGGGCCGAAGGCCGGGTCGGAGTTTGGGTGTCTGGTTCGCTCGAGCAGGGCTTGGGCAGAACCGATCGCTTGAATTGTTTCCGGGTCGTGCGGCTGGCCAGACAGTTCGAAGACAGCAGTTCGACGATAGTTGACAAAAATCGCAAGACATACGCCCGGGCGATCGTCCGAGAAATCAATGAAGCCAGAAGAAATCCTGCGAATCGTCGATGCCATCCATCGCGATAAAAACATCGACAAAGAGGTCGTCTTCCAGGCGATCGAATCCGCCCTCGTCACGGCACTTTCACGGCAATACGGCGAAACCGCACAGATCGCGATCGCCATCGATCGCGCGAGCGGTCATCTCTCCGGCTCGCACGATGGCGTCGAGATCGATACGGCCGAACTCTCGGGTCGGATCGGTGCCCAGACCGCCAAGCAGGTGATCATCCAGAAGATTCGCGAGGCAGAACGGGATGCCATCCACGACGAGTTCGAGGAACAGGTCGGCCAAATGGTCTCGGGCATGGTGACGCGGGTCGAAGGCGCCACCGCATCGGTCTCCTTGGGCGCCACTGAGGCCATTCTGCCGCGGAGCGAGCAGATTCCCGGCGAGAGCTACCACGCCAACGAGCGAATTCGGGCGACGATCTTTGAGGTCAGAAAGGTCGGCAGCCGCGTCAAGATCATTCTGTCGCGGATCCGCCCCCAGTTGGTCCAGCGGCTCTTCGAGCAGGAGATTCCAGAAATCGCAGACGGCGTGATCGAGATTCGGGCAATTTCCCGAGAGCCGGGCTACCGCAGCAAGGTGGCTGTGATCAGTTCCGACAGCCGCATCGACTGTGTCGGGGCGTGCGTCGGCGTCCGCGGCAATCGAATCAAGAACATTGTCGAGGAACTCGGGGGTGAGCGGATCGATATCGTCCGCTGGAGCGAGGATCTGCAGGTGCTCGTGCCCAATGCCCTGCAGCCTGCCGAGGTCGATGAGGTGATTCTCTGCCAGATGCTCGGACGGGGAATCGTGCTCGTGCGGGAGGACCAGTTGTCTTTGGCTATCGGCCGGCGGGGGCAGAATGTGCGGCTCGCCAGCAAACTCTGTGGCTGGGATATCGAGATCATGACCCGCGAGGAACTCGACCAGCAGATCGAGCGGGCCGTGGGCGGCTTCTCCTCGATCGCCGGCCTCGATGAAGCATTGGCCGAACGGCTGGTGGGCGAGGGCTTCCTGTCCTACGACGATCTGTCGGTGATCGAACCCGACGATCTCATGGAGATGGGCGGTCTCTCTGCAGAAGCGGTCGACTCGATCGTCGCCGAAGCTGAAAAGCGGGCCTCGATGGCGGAGGTGGCGGCTGCCGACGAGCGACGGAAGCAGCGGGAGCAGGACAGGATCACCAAGGCGACGGCAGATGCCGATGCCGCCGAGGCAGCGCTTGCGGTGGATGCGGGAGCGGATGCAGGCTTGGATGCAGGAGTGGGTGCAACTGTAGATACAAACAGCGACCAGACTGCGGCGGTTGGTGATGAGCAGGGTGATGCCGCCGGCGTGGTAGCGGAGGCGGTGCCGCCGGCGGAATCGTGATCGGCGGCGCGGGTGTGATGCACGTTTCCCTAGGAATGCGTGCTGTGCGGATCGTCCGGGCCTGGCTGGGTATGATCGACGGAGCGAGGATCGTGGGCGGTGACGGTGTCGGTGGGTTTTGGCTGATGTCGGAATTGGTTCTGAAGGCAGGTGGCCGGGATAGTCCGGAGCGGAGGCGTTTGCGTGGCGGTTCGCATCTACACACTCTCGAAAGAATTGAAGATCGACAGCAAAGAGCTGGTCGATCTCTGCACGCGGGCCGGCATTCAGGACAAGGGCTCGGCATTGGCGAGCATGTCCGACGAAGAAGTTGCCAAGCTCAAGGAATTCATCGCCGGGAAGTCGCGGCCGCCTGAGCGGCCTGCCGCTCCCGCAGGACCGGCCCCCGCCCCCGCACCTGCGGCGCCGAAGCCCGTCACGCCGGTTGCCCCGCGGGCACCGGGAACGCTGAAGCGGGAAGATTATATCGCCCCTGCAGGCGTCGCTGCGCGAGGCAAACCGCAGGACATCCAGGCCGCAAAGCCAGCCACTGAATTGCGACCTCGTCCGGCCGGACTGAGGCCTTCAGGCGATGGGAGCAAGCCGGTTCCCCGGCCTGCTTTCAAGCTCTCGCCGCTGCCGGCCGCGGGACGGCCGCCGGTGTCGCGTGTTTCGCAGGAGCCTGCGGCACAGAAACCTGACGTCAAACTCCCGCTCGATGCCATTCGCAGCGCCAAGGCCGGCGGCTCGAAGCCTCTCGCTGAACACATGCGGAAGCATGAGCAACGGCAGTCCGAAGCGCCTCGGCCCCGGCCGGGCGGGCTTGGCCTGCGAAGCGGCATGGCGGGCGGCGCCGGCACCGCCCCGCCGCCGGCCACCGATGCGAGTGGCCGACCGCGACGAACTGTTGTCCGCCCGAATACCGGAAAGCCCGACGACGTCCTCGGTGGCCGCGAACTGCGGCAACTCAACCGGAAGCGGGTCTCGGAGCCCCGTGGCGACGACGAGGATGGCATGGGCCGCCGTCGGCGGGGATCGCGGCCACGGCGCGGGTCTACCGTGTCGACCGCTGCGCCACGCAAGACGAATGCGGCGATTCAGGTGCCCTGCACCGTTCGGGCGTTCTCCGAGGCGATCGGCATGCCCGCCAGCGAGGTGCTGAAAAAACTGCTGGCCTTCGGCATGGCGTCGATGCCGAGCATGGCGTCGATGCTCGACCGTGACACGGTCGAATTGCTCGCCGCCGAACTCGGCGTGCAACTCGACATCAAGACAGCAGAGGATCTCGAAAAGGAGCTTCTGGCTGGATTTGACGCCGCCGAGGAGGATCCCGCCCTGAAGCTGTCGCGGGCCCCTGTGGTGACGTTTCTCGGTCACGTCGATCATGGCAAGACCTCGCTGCTCGATCGGTTGCTGGGCATCAATGTCGCCGCCCGTGAGAGCGGTGGCATCACGCAGCACATGCGGGCCTACACGGTGCAGCGGAATGGCCTGCCGATCACCTTTGTCGACACCCCGGGGCATGAAGCCTTCACCCAGATGCGGGCCCGCGGTGCCAATGTCACCGATTGTGCAGTCATCGTCGTGGCTGCTGATGACGGGGTGATGCCGCAGACTGAAGAAGCGATCAGCCACGCACGGGCCGCCAACGTGCCGATCGTGGTGTGCATCAACAAGATCGATCTCCCCGGTGCCGATGTCGACCGGATCTACCAGCAACTCGCCGCCAACGAACTGTTGCCGACGGAGTGGGGTGGGGAGACGGAGGTCGTGAAGACCAGTGCCGTCACCGGCGTGGGCATGGAAGAACTGCTCGACACGCTGCTCACCATTGCCGAATTGCACGATCTGCGTGCCAACCCCGACCGCTCTGCCGCCGGAGTCTGTCTCGATGCCTCGATCCACGAGGGCCGCGGCGTCGTTGCCTGCCTGATGGTGCAGAAGGGCACGCTCAAAGTCGGCGATGCGATCGTCTGCGGCGAAGCCAGCGGCAACGTCAAGGTGATGCACGACACGCTGCAGCGACGGAAGATCTCCGCAGCGGGGCCGTCGGTGCCGGTGTTTGTCAGCGGGCTCGACGTGGCTCCCGGACCCGGCGATCGGTTTCAGGTGGTCGATTCGATCGCTCTGGCCCGGGAAGTGGCGGTCAAGCGTCTGAGCATCAGCCGCCACAGCACGCTCGTTAGCACTCCGGTGCATGTGACGTTTGAGAACCTGCTCGACCGACTGGGCACCCAGAAGGCGCCCACCCTCAACCTCATTCTCCGGGCGGATGTTCGGGGGTCGATCGAGGCAATTCTCAAGGAACTGCAGAAGCTCGATCATCCGGAGGTGAAGATTCGTGTGCTGCAGGCAACGGTGGGCGGCGTGAGCGAGGCCGACGTGCAACTTGCGGATGCCTCCGATGCTGTGATCATCGGCTTCAACGTGGTGCCCGACGAACGGGCCCGGTCGCTTGCCGAGAATCTGGGCGTGCAGGTGCGGCGGTATGAAATCATCTATCAGGTCACCGACGACCTGCGGAAGGCCCTCGAGGGAATGCTCGCGCCGGAAAAGCGGGAGGCGATCCTCGGTCGGGCCGTGGTGCAGCGGACCTTCTCCATCAGTCGGCTGGGTGTCATCGCCGGTTGCCGCGTGATCTCGGGTGTCATTGCCCGGAATGGTCGCATGCGGATCATCCGCGACAGCCGCATCATCGGCGAATACGGTCTCGACTCGCTGAAGCGGGAGAAGGACGATGCCCGCGAGGTTCGCGACGGCCTGGAATGTGGCATCAAGCTTGCCGGTTTCAATGATATCAAGGAGGGCGACATTCTCGAGTGCTACCGCGTCGAGGAAGTCGCACGGACGCTCTCGTGAGTACGCGACGACTTCTCAAGGCGGCGGAGGCTGTGCGGGAGGTGGTCAGCATGGCCATCCTCACGCAGGTGCGTGATCCGCGGGTTCAAAACGTGACCGTCACCGCGGTTGAGATGGATCCCGACATGCGTTCGGCCACCGTGCACGTGTCGGTGATGGGAAGCCCTGCCAAGGAGGAACTTGCCCTGAAGGGGCTGGCGAATTCCGCTGGTTTTCTTCAGGCCCAGGTCGCCGAACGCATCGAGACGCGGTACACGCCCCGACTGAAATTCAAGCTCGATAATGGTGTGAAGCGGTCGATCGAGATTGCCCGCATGCTGAGCGAGGTTTTGCCCCCGCCGTCGCCTGCGGCCGTCGCACCATCACAGACACCGGTATCCGACGCAGGAACACCGTCGACAGTGGAAGAGCCCGTGAGCCCGGTCGGCCCGGTGGGCCTGCCGGTGGGTTCAAAGGACATGGAGAAGCCAGAGGAACGCGCATGACAGCAGCGAAGCAGCCACAGTCGGTACGGAAGGCACTGATAGCAAAGCTCCACAAGGCACTAAAGGGGCAGTACCGGCCCGTGGTCGCCAATACGGGGCGGTCGATGCTCGAGCAGGTGCTCTTTGCCTGCTGCCTTGAAAATGCGCAGCACGACGTGGCGGAGAAGGCATTTGCCCGGCTCCTCGAAAGCTATTTCGACCTCAATGAAATCCGTGTGACGACCGTCGCGGAACTGGCGGAAACCCTACAGGGCTTGCCCGATCCGGCCTCTGCCGCGCTTGCGTTGCGACGGGTGCTGCAGGGCGTGTTTGAGTCGACCTACAGTTTTTCCCTCGAGCATGCCAAGAAGCACTCGATCGCCCATGGCATCAAAACGCTCGAGCACATCCACGGCATTCCGCCGTTCGTTGTGCAGCATGTCGTTGCCACCGCGCTCGGTTCGCATCTGGTTCCGCTCGATCTGGGGGCACTGTCAGGGCTCTATCTGGCTGGTGTGATTGCCCGTGAGGAATACGATGCCGGGAAGGTGGCCGGGCTCGAGCGGCTGATTGCCAAGAAGGTCGTCCTTGAATTCAACTCGTTGTTGCACCAGTTCGGCGCCGAAGTTGTCAGCAGCCTCCATGGGGCCAATGTCAGGAAGATTCTGCAGGCCGTGAGCCCCGAGTCGCTCAAGGAACGGTTTCCGAAGCGTGGTGAACCGTTGCCGGCTCCGATTCCGCCCCCTCCCGCCACGGGCAAGGAGGGCCGCCGGGCCGCAGAGGCGGCACAGACTGCTGCCGAGGAGCACCGCCCCGCGGGCCCGCAGGCCGCGGCCAGGCCGGCCGGCAAGACCCCACTCCCACCGCCCGGCGCTGGCCCGAAGCGTGCCGCTGACGGCACCCAAAAGCCCGGTGGCAAGACGGGCCCCAAGCCGTTCGTGGTCAAGCCGAACGTCGGCAAACCGATCACTATCAAGCCGCAACTGGCGCTGCCGGCTTCTGAGCACAAGCCAGAGCCAAAGCCAGTCCCGAAGCCTTCCGCTGGAAAAGCTGCCAAGAAGCCGGAGGCAGCCGGAAAGCCGGTGCCCTCGAAAAAGGCCCCGCCACCGGCGGCCTCCAAGCCGGTGTCTGACGCGAAGCACAAGGCCAAGCCGCCGGCAAAGGCCGTGGGCAAGAGCCATTCCGTGCAACTCGCGAAGCGAAAGCCCCGCTGACAGAGCCTGTCACGCGACCTTCGGACCACGAGTCAGGAACACTTGTCAGCACCACGAGCAGGGAACTCGCCATGGCAGGACATTCGCACTGGGCCAACATCTCTCGCAAAAAGTCGGTGATCGACGCCAAGCGGGGCAAGCTCTGGAGCAAGCTCGCCAAGGCGATCATCGTGGCGGCCAAACACGGTGGCGCCGATCCGGATGCCAATCTGCGGCTCCGCTATGCGATCGACGCTGCCAAGGCCGTCAGCATGCCCAAGGAAAACATTCAGCGTGCCATCAGAACGGGCACCGGCGAACTCAAGGGGGGCAACCTCGAAGAATCGATCTACGAGGGCTATGCCGCCGGAGGCGTCGCGGTGATGTGCGAGATTCTTACGGACAACAAGAATCGCACGGCCCCGGAGATCCGCAAGATTTTCGAGGTCTGCGACGGAAAACTGGGGAGCACCGGCTGCGTGGCCTATCTCTTTCAGCGGTTGGGGGTGGTCCGCGTGCCGCAGGCCTCTTGCAGCGAGGACCGGCTCATGGAGATGGCGTTGGAGGCCGGCGCCAACGACGTGAAACTCGTAGGGGATCGCTGGGAGGTCACCTGCGAGCCGCAGTCCATGGCGGCCGTGATCGAGGCGGTGCAGAAGGGCGGACTGCAGGTGGAATCGAACGAGATCGTCCGGGTGCCGACCAATACCGTCGACGTGGATGACGTCGATACGGCCCGCAAGGTGCTGGAATTGGTCGAGCGACTCGACGACCACGATGATGTCCAGAGCGTGGCCGCCAACTTCAACATCCCCGACGAGGCCCTGACCCAGTTGGAATGACGGGCCTGGCTCTCAGGCTGGGCTCTCAGTTGGTCGTGTCGGCCTTGTTGGTCGTGTCGGTCTTGTCGGCCTCCGGAGTCGGATGCTCCACCTGCGGCCAGTAGGTGTCGAAGTCGAACTGCGGGCTGTTGTCGAGGTCGTGGCACTCCAGGCAATTGTTGATGGCCTTCTGTTTGCCCTCTGGAGTCTTGATCGACAGCGTCACTTCTCCGCGGAGGCGGTCGCGCTCCGTGACACTGGCCCGCACGTCGCCGCGCTCCACCGCCGCGTGGGCGGCAGCCGGGCCGTGGCAGTTTTCGCAGCCCTGGTGGGCCAGGTGGGGCGTGACCTTCATCCCGGCAAACCCACCCTCGAAAGGCTCGTACCGCTGCGGGGCCCAGCCAACGACATGGCACGAGAGGCACTCAGGGTCGCCATCGCGACGCGGTTTCTGCTCCTCCAGCGTGGTCAGGCCACCGGCATGGGCCGTGTCCTTCCAGACGTCATACGCATGCTTGTGGCAGTCGGCACAGGCGGCACTGCCCGCGAACCGCCGTCCAGAGGGATGCCGCACGGCAGCCAGACCCAGGCCGGCAAGCCCCAGTGACTCAAGCTGGCTCTGGTACGTGGCCAGCAACTGGATCATGTCCTCGGCCTCGCCGAAGCGGGCATCGAGGGGCACCCGCTGCGACCGCATCGGCTTTTCAGGGTCGTCGAAGAAGGCCACTGCCACCGCAAACATTCCCTTATGGCCCAGTTCGATCAGACGGCCACCGCCCGGCAATGTGGGGAGTTCCGCGGGCGGTTCGTCGGCACCCCCTGCGGTCGCGACGATATCGAACTGCGGGAAGCGTGCAGCCAGGCTGCGGGTTTCCTCAGGCGACGCCCACGACAGCAGAATCTGGTGCGTGCAGTTCGCCTTCTTCAGTTCGGAGGCGGCGGCCTCGACCGCCTGGGCAGCCGGCAGGATCTCGACGGCGTCGTTACGGACCTGCTTGGCTTCGCCATCGCCGAGCACGGAGACGATGCCGAACCGCAGGCCGCCTGCCTCCACGATCCGAAATCGCGGCGTGATGTTGGCATCGAGCCCCAGGAGGCCGACGTTGGCGCTCACGAACGGCGTCGGCTGGTCCCCGACCGCCGCCACTGCCGCCACCAGTTCCTCCGCCGGGAGCCGGAGGTCGCCCGGCCCGAAGCCGACGGCGGAGTAGCCCATGGTCCGGAGCCCGTCTGCGATCGATTGAAACTTGATCTCCGACTGCCGGCCAAACCGTTTGACCTGACCGCCCAGATCGACCGTGACCAGCGGCCAGCCAGCCGACGCGATTGCCCGCAGGAAATTCCGTCGGCGGCTCAAACCCCCCTTTTGATTCTCCTTGCCGGTGCATCCGCAGGGCTCGATGTAGCCGTCCAGTTCGCCGGTCACGATCACAACGGCCCGTGGCTTCTGCCAGCCCTCGAACAAGCCGCCATTTCTCTCGCGAAAGGTCGTCACGAGGGCATCGTCCACGCCCGGCCCACGATCGGGCAGGCCCGCGACGACGCCGCCGGAGGCCACTGCTGGGCTGGCCGCGACTGGGCTGGCCACTGCCGGGCCGGCCGCGGCGGAAACCGAGGCCGCCGGTGCGGAACCTACCGGCTCTGCCCGACCAGGCTGCGGCATGCCCGCGAGCACCATGGCACCCATCCACAGTCCCCGCAGCAGATGCCAGCGGAGTTGCTGGCCACGCACAGCCATGGTGGATACCGCGACGACGCGAGGGAATATGGCAATCTGTTTCATGGTCGAATCAAGGTCGAATCGTGGTATCGGGAACGATAGCGACGCAGACCGGAATGGTGAGGGTCGGCGATTCGGGGTGTCCGGTGTCAAGCACGATCCTGCCGGCGGGGGCCTGCGGTGAGCAGAGGTGATTGGCCGGCGCACTCCCCGGCGGAATGGTGATCGAAATTGGAATACGAATCACGTTGCCACTGCCCACCGGCTTGCCCTCTCCGACGACGACCTGCAGGGACTCCGGAACGATCTCCCGGACGACCGGCCTGACGTTCGCCCGATGCGGGCCCTTTGCGGTCAGGAACAGGCTGGTTTGGGAGCCGGCACGGCTGGAAACCGATCCCAGCAACAGCGCCTCGCGAGAGGAATCCCACGCGGTGCCTGCCAGTGCAAGATCACCCGAGACCGATCCTTCGACCGGGATTTCGGCCGTCACTTCCTCCGGCATGCGAAAGACGACCTTGATCGTCTGCCGGAGCGGACCGATCGGAAGCCCGGGCCGAATGTCTGCGGTAATCAGAAATCCGCCGGTCGCACCGGTCTCGGCGGCCAGTTCATCCACCGCCAGTGGCGTTGAGGAAAGCGAGTAAAACTGGGCGGTTTTTTCATCGTCCGCCGTCAGGGAATCGACCGTGGGTGATTCCTTACCGAATGTGAACACCCTCACGGCAGCCTGCTCGCTCGACCCGGCGGACAGTTTCGGCAGCGTGATCGAGCCGGGAACAGCCTTGAAGGTGGGCACCACCGTGCCCTCCACAACGAAGGCGATCTGTGGCCGTCGTGGATCGTTGGTCGAGACGCTGGCCTGCTGTCGGAACGGCCCACCATCTCCTTTCCCCCGCCACTGCACCTTGAGCTTCGTGGTCTCCCCCGGCGGGACCACTTTTGCGCCCGTCGAGCCCCCTTCCGTCTCGTCAAAGTCACTGACGGTGCAGGTGCAGCTGGTGGCGCCGCGGGTCAGTTCAAGCGGACCGGAGCCAGTGTTGCGGATCACGAATTCGTGGAATCCCTTGGCACCGACGCCGACAGTGCCGAAGGAAAAGTGGGTCTCGGGCGCGTCGGCCTGTGGCGTGGGGCCACTCGGAGCCCGGGCCCCGATCGAAAAGTCTCCCGCCCGCCAAGGCCGCGAGGCGGCCTCCAGTGTCGCGATTCCGCCGCCAATGGCCGCGCCCAGACAGGCTGCCACCCCCGTGACAAACCAAGCATTCGGCAGTCGCATGGCCCCGAGTCTCCGTGGATGTTCCCGACCCAAAATATCTCAGACCTCGCCTCTAAGGCAGTGTAGCGTGAACATGCTCTCGCTGGTCTGTTGTGGGCTTTTGTCATGAAATCAGTAGGAGCGGGCCAGCACGCTTCGCCCCTTGACCGGCCGCCCGGTGACGATGCAGGTGCCGGGATCGTCGTTTCCGTCGAGCGGAATGCACCGCACGGTCACCTTGAGCGGATCGAACATCGCCGTCACGGCCGGGTCGTCGGCAACATGCACATGGGCAAAGCCGCCCTGCACCGCGGTCCCCTTCTCCGCCGGCCGCTCGAAAAATTCGACCACGGCGGCCGTGCTGTCCAGCCGCACGGAGTGCTGCTCGCGAAACGCCCTCGCCCGCTCGAACATGCCGCGTTGCACGTCATCGAGCAGGCCTGCCGCCTCCGCCACGAACTGCGTCAGTGGCATCGCGGTTCGCTCCCGCGGCCCCCGGTCGCGGCGGGACACGCTCACGGCACCGGCCGCCAGATCGCGCGGGCCGATCTCCACGCGGAGCGGCACCCCCTGCTTCACGTGCTGCCAGACCTTGTCGCCGCCCCGCATGTCGCGGGCGTCGATTCGGGCGCGGATCGGTTCGTCGCCGAATCGCAGATCGGCCAGGTTTGCCTCGAGCTGCTTGCAGCAGGCGAGCACCGCGGCCCGTTCCTCGTCGGTGCGGTGGATGGGCAGGAGCACGATCTGGGTCGGCGCGATTCGCGGCGGCAGGGCGAGGCCATCGTCGTCGGCATGCGTCATGATCACGGCCCCGATCAGCCGCGTCGACACGCCCCACGATGTTGTCCAGCAGAACTCCTCCACGCCGCTGGAATTCGAAAACTTGATGCCCTGCGCCTGCGCGAAATTCTGCCCGAGAAAGTGGGAGGTGCCGGCCTGCAGCGCCTTGCCGTCCTGCATCATTGCCTCGATCGAAAAGGTATCGACCGCTCCCGGAAACCGCTCGCCGGCGGGCTTGGGGCCCTTGAGCACCGGCATCGCCAGGTCCCGCTCGGCGAACGTGGTGTAGACGTCGAGCATCCGCAGGGTCTCCTCGATCGCCTCCTCGCTGGTGGCGTGGGCCGTGTGCCCCTCCTGCCAGAGAAACTCGGCCGTCCGGAGAAACAGCCGTGGCCGCATCTCCCACCGCACCACGTTGGCCCACTGGTTGATGAGCAGCGGCAGATCACGCCACGACTGCACCCACTTCGCGTACATCGCGCCGATGATCGTCTCGCTCGTCGGCCGCACCACCAGCGGCTCCTCGAGCTTGCCCGTCGGGATCAACTTGCCATCCGGCCCCAGTTCGAGACGGTGGTGGGTGACGACGGCACACTCCTTCGCAAACCCCTCGACGTGCTTCGCCTCCTGCTCCAGATAGGAGAGCGGAATGAACAGCGGGAAGTAGGCGTTTTGGTGCCCTGTGGCCTTGAACATGCGGTCGAGGATGCACTGCATCCGTTCCCAGATGGCATAGCCGGTCGGCTTGATGACCATGCAACCGCGGACCGGGGACTGTTCGGCCAGGTCGGCCGCGCGAACGACCTGCTGATACCACTCCGGATAGTCCTGGCTGCGGGTGGGCGAAATGGCATGGTCTGGCATGACGGGCTCCAAAGGCTTTTTCGGGATGGGCTGCGTGAGTGGGATATGGCTGGGGGAACGAATATGGCTGGGGCAAGGAAAGTAGCGAGGGCTCTCGGGGGCCGGCCGTCCGGCGGCCGGTCGATTGAGGCGGCGGATTGTAATCGTTGCTTGTGGGGCGTGGGGAAGCGGCCGTAGACTCTCGCTCAGAGATTTTCTGTTTCGGGCAGTCTCGATCCCCCCGCTCTCGTCCCCGGCGTTCGATTCGCAGCATGTCCACCAGCCCATCCTCCGATCGCGATGCCAGCCAGTCAGCCGAGTCGGCGATGCGGAAGAACTCGCTCGTCCACAGTGCGATGCAGGGCTCGACGCAGGCTTCGGGCCGCCGGGGCGGCTCGGGACGCAACTCGACACGCAACTCGACACGCAAGCAGATCACCGAACTTGCCGCTGGTGCCCAGGTCGACCAGGTGTTTCTGGCCACGCGGAAACAACTCCGGCCCAATCGCAACGGCCAGCTCTACCTGCAGGTGGAAATGGCCGACCGCAGCGGCGCGATCACCGGCCGGATGTGGAACGCCTCCGACGAAGACTTCGAGGCCTTCGACGAGGGCGACTTCGTGCGGGTCGAGGGAACCGTGCAGCTCTATACCGGAGCCCTGCAGGTCATCGTCACGGCGATCGGGCGGGTCGATCCGCGGAGTGTCGACGAGGCCGAGTTTCGGGTGCTCTCGACAGCCGACGTCGAGCGGCTGACCGCCGAACTGACCCGGCTGATCGGGACGGTCCGCTCCGATGCCCTCCGCCTCCTGACCGACGAAGTGCTCGCAGACACCGACCTGATGGCCGTTTTTAAACGGAGCCCGGCGGGCGTGAAGCAGCACCACGCGTATGCCGGCGGCCTTCTCGAGCATGTCGTCAACCTTCTGCATCTGGCCGATCTCGTGGCACCGCGGTATCCCGCAGTCGACCGCGATCTGCTGCTTGTCGGCGTGCTCCTGCATGACATCGGCAAGACCCTCGAGTTGGAGAGTGAGCGTGGCTTCTCATACACCGACGCCGGCCAACTGCTCGGGCACGTGCTCCTGGGGCTGGAACTCGTTGACGAGAAAATCCGTGCGGTCGAAGACCGTACCGGGCAGGCCTTCGATGTGGAAACGGCCGTGCGGATCAAGCACATGATCGCCAGCCACCACGGGGAATATGCTTTCGGGGCCCCCAAGCTCCCCATGACGCTCGAGGCAATCGCCCTGCATCATCTCGATCAGCTCGACGCGAGGATGGCCGCCACGCTTCAATTGATGCAAAACGAAGCCGCTCTCGATGGTGGGTGGACGCAATACCATGCCAACCTCGGCCGCAAATTCTTCAGGGGCCGTGGCTGACGCCGCCGGACCGGAAAGTCGCAGCAGGTTTTTCATGGCCCGAGCCAACCGTTCTCGTCCACTCCGTGATGACCATGCCCGCGGGCCGTCGCGGAACCAAACCGGCGGTGCTTCCGGTGGCGGTGCTTCAAGTGGCAACGCCTCCAGTGGCGGTGCACCGCGGCGGGACGACGTCGTCGGGGTCTTCCGGCGGGCCACGGGCGGCTACGGTTTTGTCCGTCCCGTGGGAGCGGCCGCCGGCGACCGCACGGGCGACATTCATATCTCGGCGGCCTCCGCCCTCGACGCAGCCACGGGCGACACCGTCCGCGTGCGGCTTGCCCGGGGCCGCGACGTCCGACGGCCAGGGCCTGCGGGCGAGATCGTGGAAGTGGTCGAACGTCGTACCACCCGGTTCGTCGGTGGCTATTTCGAGGCCGCCGGCCTCGGCTGGGTGCGGATCGACGGCACGTATTTCTCGCGGCCCGTTCCGGTCGGCGATCCCGGTGCCAAGGGTGTTCGCGAGAACGACAAGGTGGTCGTCGAGATGGTGCGGTTTCCAACGCACCTGCGGGACGGCGAGGGCGTCATTGTCGAGGTGCTTGGCGCTGCCGGCGAGGCCGGCGTCGACACGCTCACGGTGATCCACGAGTTTGCCCTGCCCGGTCCGTTTCCTGACGGGGCGTTGACCGAGGCGCGTCGTCAGGCGGACCGCTTTCGGGAGGAGGTTCCTCCGGGCCGCCGCGACCTGACCGACCGCGTGATCGTGACGATCGATCCGGTCGACGCCCGCGACTTCGACGACGCAATCTCTCTGGAGCGGATCGACCGCGGCCACTGGCGGCTCGGGGTCCACATCGCCGACGTGTCGCATTTCGTCGAGGAAGGCTCGCCATTGGATCAGGAGGCGCGGGCACGTGGCACGAGTGTCTATTTGCCCGATCGCGTGATCCCCATGCTGCCGGAGATCGTCTCCAACAATCTCGCCAGCCTCCAGCCCGACCGGGTGCGGTATTCCAGGACCTGCTGGATCGAGTTTTCGGCCGAGGGGATTCCCGTGCATGCCGAAGAGGAGCGATCGGCGATCAAAAGCCGACGGCGATTCACCTACGAGGAGGTGGACGTTTTTCTGGCCGACCCGGAGACGCCCAAGGTGGAAATGACCGACGAGGTGCGGTCATTGCTCGGCCGCATGCGGGATCTGGCGAGGATCCTCCGCAGCCGGCGAATGGCCCGTGGATCACTCGAACTGGCGATGCCAGAGGTGAAGGTCGACCTCGACCGTGATGGCCGTGTGAGCGGGGCACACGTCGTGGAAAATACGGAGAGCCACCAGATCATCGAGGAGTTCATGCTGGCCGCCAACGAGGCGGTGGCCGGAATGCTCGCTGCGGCCGGTGCTGGTTTTCTGCGGCGAATCCATCCCGCCCCCGACCTTCGGAAGCTCCGGCAGTTGACGGAGTTTGTCTCGGAACTCGGGTTCGAGGTGGACACGCTCGAGAGCCGGTTCGAACTGCAGCGGCTGCTCGACATGGCGCGGGGCCGTCCCGAGGAACATGCCGTGCACTATGCCGTGCTCCGCAGCCTCTCGCGGGCCGTCTATGGGCCGCAGGAAGACGGCCATTACGCGCTAGCCAGCGATTGCTACTGCCATTACACGTCCCCCATCCGACGCTATCCCGATCTCACAGTGCACCGGGCCCTCGATCTTCTGGCCCGCGGACGGCGTGCCGCCGCTGACGGCCTGCCACGTCTGGGCGAAGAGTGCTCGCTCCTCGAACGGCGGGCCGAAGCCGCGGAGCGGGAGCTTGTGAAGCTGAAACTGCTGATCTTCCTGAGTTCGCGAACCGGCGAGGAAATGAACGCGGTGGTGACTGGCGTCGAGGCCTTCGGGCTCTTCGTGCAGGGGCTTGCCCTGCCGGCCGAGGGGCTGGTGACGCTTGAATCGCTGCCCGACGACAGTTACCGCTTCGAGCGGGCCAGTCACACGCTGATCGGCCGCCGGCCGGGCAACTCCTTTCGGCTCGGCGACCGCGTCCGCGTGACAGTGTTTCGCGTCGATCTCGACCGGCGGACGCTCGACTTCCGGTTGGTGGAAGACGGTGGCCGCGAACGCCGCCGCGGCCACCGGGCTTCCTTGCCCCGCAGCGATAAAAAGCCGCGTGCGAAACCATCGCAGGCGAAGGGTTCGGGAAAGTCGGGCAAACCCGCCGGCACCAGGCGTGGTAAACGCTGACAGATTCGGAGCACGTCCGCCGCCCCTCGATCCGGCGACTACGAGGGGGTCACGGAAAGCCAGAGGCGACTCACTGGCGGGTTTCCGGTGCGTTCTTACAATTCTGTCCGTTGACTCCGCCCCCTTTTCACGGGAAGTACCACGTGCCGCCGACACTTCTTGAGACCCCTCCTGCAACCCCGCTTGAAACTCCATTGCTCGGCTGGCATACGGCACACGGCGGCCGGATGGTCGACTTCGCCGGCTGGCTGATGCCCGTTCAATACGCATCGATCGTCGAGGAGCATCTGGCCACTCGGCAGTCCGCCGGACTGTTCGACGTCTCGCACATGGGGCGGCTCGTGGTCGGTGGCCCCCAGGCGATCGAGTGGCTGGAGTCGCTGCTCACCCGGCGGGTGGCCGGCATCGAGGTGGGCCGCGTCCGGTATACGCTGGTCACGGGCGATGCCGACGGCCGAACGGTCGTGCTCGACGATGCGCTCGTCTCCCGCGATACGGATGCGGCCGACGGCACGCCCCGCGCGGGGCTGGTCGTCAATGCGAGCAACCGTGAGCGGGTCGTCGCCTGGCTGAAGAGCCGTCTGCCGGCGGCGGGTGTGACGCTTACAGACCGCACCTTCGAGACGGCAATGATCGCCGTGCAGGGTCCACTGGCAGTTGAGATCGTCGGCGGTCTTTGTTCGGCCGCCGATGCCGATCGTATTGCCGGCCTGGGAAACTACCGGGCGACGTCGGCCGTCGTCGCCGGCCATCCGGCGGCCGTCAGCCGGACGGGCTACACCGGTGAGGATGGTGTCGAACTGGTGGTCGATGCCGCAGCGGCGACTCCCGTCTGGGAGGCCATCCATGCCGCGGGCGGGCCGCTTGGCCTCCGCAGTTGTGGTCTGGGAGCCCGCGACACGCTGCGACTGGAGGCCGGGATGCCCCTCTATGGCCACGAGCTCCGTGAAGGCACCGATCCCTTTGCAATCGGCCTCGATCTGGCAGTCAATCTCGATGGCCGAAGCTTTCCGGGGGCGGATCACTTGGCGGCGCTGCGAAACCAGCCGACCGGCCGGGTGCGGGTCGGCCTCCGACTCGACTCGAAGCGGAGTGCCCGCGAGGGGGATGCCGTCATGCGGGGTGAGCAGACTGTCGGCGTCGTCACCAGCGGTAGTTTTGCCCCTGCGGTCGGAACGGCCGTGGCGATGGCGATGGTCGACCGGGACGTGTCCACCGCCGGCTCGAGGCTCGAGGCGGTGGTCCGCGACACGCGTCTGCCGGCGGTCGTCAGTCCCCTGCCCTTCTACCGGAAAGAAAGCCACAAGAAAGAAAGCCACCGGAGAGAGCATGGCCGGAAAGACAGCGAGCAAAGAGAGAGGCCGCAGGCGTGATGCGGTATGATCCCGGCACGCCTGCCGTGACTGGTGCCGGCACGTGCGGAGAAACGGGCTCTGGTTTGGTATTTTTTCCCGAGGAGTATGTGATGGCGACCGATCTGAAATTTGCGAAAACGCACGAGTGGGTTCGGCCGGAATCCGACGGCGTGGCGACCGTGGGCATTTCGTCGTATGCGGTCGAGGCGCTCACGGACCTTGTATTCATGCAACTGCCCGCGGTGGGCAAGCGGGTCAAGGCCGGGGAATCGTTTGGTGAGATCGAGAGCGTCAAGGCGGTCAGTGATCTCTACGCCCCGGTCTCCGGAGAGGTCGTCGAGGTGAACACGGCACTGCCCGGGAAGCTCGAAACGCTCGGGCAGGATCCCTATGGCGCGGGCTGGGTCGTGCGGATCAAGGCCGACAACCCCGCGGAACTGGACAACCTGCTCGACCAAGGCGCCTACGAGGCCCTTGTCAGGAGCCAGCCCCACTGATCGGCAACGCCTTGCACATGCTCACGATGTGGTGGGACAATCCTGCAGATGGCCCCACCAACATGGCCGCCGATGAATGCCTGGCGGCGGAGGCCGAGCAGCGAGGTTGCCTGCTGCTGCGGGTCTATGGTTGGACGGAAACAACCGTCTCGCTGGGTGCATTTCAGAAGATCGAAGACGCTCGGCAGATTCCGGAAATCGATGGGGTGCCGCTCGTGCGTCGTCCCAGCGGTGGCGGAGCGATCCTGCACGGGAGCGACCTGACCTACGCCGCTGCCGTTCCCAAGAGCCATCCCTGGGGGGCGTCGCCCCAGACGTTGTACGACGCGTTGCACGGCGGCATGGTCGCGGTGCTCAGCCGTCATGGCATCCAGGCGTGGCCGTATGCCGACAGTGCCCCGGCGGGGACGGTTCCGCCGGGGCATGATGATCAGCCCTTTTTCTGCTTCGACCGTCGCGCCGCCGGAGATCTGCTGATGGCAGGCCCGGGGTCGGGGCCCGCCAGCAAGATCATGGGAAGCGCGCAGCGGCGACTGGCCGGGGCGGTGCTGCAGCACGGCAGCCTGCTGCTTCGCGGCAACACGCTCGTGGGGGGGGCGGCCCGTCATGTGGCCGTGTCCGACCTGCTGGCGGAGGTGCGGCTGCCAGAGGCCCAGGGTTTGGATGCCGAGGGTCTGGATGCCGAGGGTCTGGATGCCGAGGGTCTGGCCAGGGAATGGGGGCGCCGGATCGCAGCCACACTCGGGGCGACGGTCGGGGAAGAGGATTCTCCATTCTGTAGGGGAAGGGAACAGGAAGTCGCCGCCCTGGCGTCACGATTTCGCGAACTGCGGTGGACACTCCGCCGATGATCTTCTTACGGACCGGACTCTCGTTGAGGGCTGGAGCGATACGGTAGTGATCGCCCCGAGGGGGGCGATGGTGGCCCTTGCTGCCCCTTTGCCGGCTCTGTTGGCACGGGGGAGGGTGGACGGTATGCTTGAAAATTCAAGAATATTTCTCTGAGATAGTTCTCGGGAATAAGTCTCTGGCATAAGTCTTTGGGTTTTCCCTCTCGTTCTGCTCTGGTCTCTTTGCTTGCGTGTCTTTTGCTGGCGTTCCCAGTCGGTTCCGGGGATCGGAGAGACAGTAAAATGGTTGCGAAACTGATCGTCGCCTCTGGGAAGAGCGCAGGCCGTTCAATCACCCTGAAGCATGGCAAACTCTTGATCGGCCGTGCGGAAGACTGTGATGTGCGGCCGTTGGGTGAGGAGGTCAGTCGCCGTCACTGCGCCGTTGTGGCGGAAAGCGACGGATTGACTGTCGAGGACCTCAAAAGCCGCAACGGCACCTACGTCAATGGGGTCAGGATCTCGGCCAAGGTGACCGTGGCCGACGGTGATATTGTCCGCGTGGGGCCGCTGGAACTGAAAGTGTCGTGTGCCGTGCCCGCCGCGGCCAGTGCGATCGACGATGTTTCCCGTTGGCTGATGGCCGATGACGAGCCTGCCGGCATGTTCGATACCACCCGAACAATCAAAGCGTCTGACCTGGCCTCTCTGGCCGCGGTTGAGGCAACGCCGGGCGATGCGATTCCCTCTGCCGTTGCTGTTCCCGCCGCTCCTGAACCGGGCTTGGCTGTCGGGGATTCCTCACACTCCTCGTCCGCCAGCGTTTCGGGCATCGATGCGTTGATCGCGGCCCGTGCCCAGCCCGGCGGGCTGCCTGTTGATGCCAAGGGGACGAAGGCCACCAACTCGAAGGATGCGGCCGCAGAGGCGTTGAAAAAGTTCTTCGGTAAGCGCTAGACCGTGTTTCTGCCGAATCTCTGCCGACCGAGGTGCTGGTGGAAACGATCAGGCGGATTTTGCGGCGTAAGCCGCCCTCCTATTTTCGCCAGGCATCACAGCCTGCGCCGTTGTTGTAGCGCATGCTTTCGGAAGAGCTTCCCACAGCTTCGCCATCCGCAAGCCCGACAGGCATTCGGTGTGGTCAGGCCAGCCAGTTCTCCAGGCCAGCCAGTTCTTCAGACCACACAGATTGCCCGGACTGCCAGCCAGGCTGCTCGTCCTATCCCTTCCCTCCCCCCTCCCCCTCCCCTCTCACCCTCATAACGAGACCTCCGATGACGACCTCCGCCCTGCCGAAGACGCCCCGCTCCAACCGCCGAACCGTGGCGGCTACCGAGTGCGGCAGCCGGCGGCGACACATCGATCCGACCACCTGCGAACGGGAGTATCGGCCGGATGAACTCGAGTTCATGCAGGCCGTCGAGCAGTACAAGCTCCGCAGCGGCAGGATGTTTCCGACCTACAGCGAACTTCTCGAGGTGGTGCGGTCGCTGGGCTACGAACGCGTGGCCGCGACCTGAAGGGTGGCTGGGGTTGTGATGCGATGGCGCCGCGGCTACGGTTCCGCGCCTCCCGTCTCGTCCCGCCGCATGGCAGCGGCCGGGCGGCGGGCTTGGAGGGCGGCCATGCCCACGTTTGATCACCCCATCACCATGACGGTCATGCCTCGAAGCGGGGGGCATTCGCAGACATTGCGTGCCCGTTTTGGCCGGCTGTGTGCAGACGCGATCCTCGTCGGCCGCCCGTGGCTCGTGTGGCTCGTCTGCCTCGCAGCCTGCGGCTGTGGTGGGATCACGACCAACGACAACGCGGCCGGCGTGCAACTCTACCAGCAGGGCAATTACCTGGGGGCGGTCAACCATTTCCAGCAGGCGCTGGCGAAGCAGCCGGGCAACGCCGACTGCTTTTACAACCTCGGGGCCACGTACCATCAGCAGGCAAAGCTTTTCGAACGCCCCGCAGACCTGCAGACCGCCGAGCAGTATTACCACCTCTGCCTGGCTCGTAATCCGAACCACGAGGCCTGTCAGCGTGGGCTGGCCGTGCTGCTCGTGGAGGAAGACCGCCGCGACGAAGCCATGGCTCAACTGCAGCAATGGGCCCAGCGGCAGCCCGGTAACCCGAATCCACAGATCGAGATGGCCCGGATGTGCCAGGAGCACGGCGACCTGCGGGAGGCTGAAAACCATCTGATCGACAGTCTGGCGATCGATCCGAACAATCCCCGGACCCTGGTGGCCCTCGGACAGATCAGGGAGGCCGAGGGGCAGGCGTCGCAGGCCCTCTCAAACTACAGCCGAGCCCTCGCCATCGATCCGAGGCAGCCGACCGTCGCCGCGCGGGCGGCCACGCTCTCGGCAGCGCAGGCCGACACGTCCCGGCTGGCGGCGATGCCGCCGTCGGCGGTGCCTCTGTCGCCAGCGGTGTACGCCACCCCCTTACCGCCGGGAAATGCGTCCCGTTGACCATGCCGCGGGAGGCTTCTATTCTGAGCCGTTCGGTCACCCGGCTCTCCGGCCCACGGTGCCGATCCTCGCGAACTTCCGGCCCGCGGCTCCGCGGGCCACATACGCCGACGGTGGGTGTGGATGGTGCGAGGTGCGGGCAGGCCGGGATGGAGAACGAGCCAGTGACGGACCGAAGAGCCGGGTCGGCGACCGACCGTGTGTACAACTTTTCGCCAGGCCCGGCCGTGTTGCCGGTGGAGGTTCTGGAACGGGCGCGGGATGAGATGCTCGCCCTCCCCGGAGTTGGCATCTCCGTTCTCGAAATCAGCCACCGCAGTCCGGCGTTCGATCGGATTCTTGAGGAAACGCTCCTGGGATTGCGGCAACTGCTGGGCATTTCGGACGACTATGAAGTGCTGCTCATGCAGGGTGGGGCAAGCCTCCAGTTCTCCATGGTGCCGATGAACCTCCTGCGGGGACGCAACGCCGCCGCCGACTACATCGTGACCGGCACGTGGGGGCAGACAGGCGCGAAGGAAGCGCGACGGGAAGGCAGAGTCCACGTGGCATGGGATGGCGGGGCTACGGGGTATGACCGGCTTCCGGCCGTCGGCGAGATTCAAATCTCCGAACACCCCGAGTATGTGCATGTCACGAGCAATGAGACGATCCAGGGTGTGCAATGGAAGCACGACCCCGATGGTGGCACGGCCCCGCTGGTGTGTGACTGTTCGAGCGACTTCATGTCGCGTCCGATCGACGTGCCGAAGTATGGTCTCATCTACGCCTGTGCCCAGAAAAACGCCGGGATCGCCGGGGTGACCGTGGTGGTCATCCGCAAGGATCTTCTCGAGCGATCCCGCGATGACCTGCCAACGATGCTCGACTACCGGACGTATGCCAAAAATGGTTCGCGTCCCAACACCCCGCCGGTGTTCGCCGTCTATGTGCTGGGACTGGTCTGCCGCTGGCTGCAAGACAGCATGGGGGGGCTGGCGGCCATGAACCGGCACAATATGGCCAAAGCAAAACTGCTCTACGATGTGATCGATGCGTCCGGAGGCTTCTACGCGGGCCATGCCCGCCCCGAGTGCCGCTCCGACATGAATGTCACGTTTCGACTGCCCGATGAGACGCTCGAGAAGGCGTTCATCAAGGCCGCGGCGGAACGCCATCTGGTCGACCTCAAGGGGCACCGCTCCGTGGGAGGCATCCGGGCGAGCATCTACAACGCGATGCCTCTGGCCGGCGTCGAAACGCTCCGGGATACCATGCTCGATTTTCAACGCACCAAGCGCGGCTAGCCGTCTGCCCGACATCCATCCCTGCCCTTCGCGGAAACCTGCTCCATGCCCTCGATCATCGTGCTCGACACGCTCAGTCCCGATGGCCTCGCGCTCCTCGATGCCGCGGCCGGCGTGGGGGTCACTTATGAAGTCGTCACCGGTCTCTCGGGGGCGGCGCTCCGTGAGGCTCTGGCCCGGCATGACGGGGCGATCTGCCGCAGCGGCGTGAAGATCACGGCGGAGTCGCTCGCCGGCAATCACCGCCTCAAGGCGATCGTGCGGGCGGGCGTCGGTACGGACAACATCGACAAGGAGGCGGCCACCCGGCAGGGCATCGTGGTGATGAACACCCCGGCCGGCAACACCGTCAGCACGGCCGAGCACACCTTCGCGCTGATCCTCGCCCTGTCCCGCAACGTCGCCGCCGCCGACGCCAGCCTTCGTGAGCACCGCTGGGAGCGGAACAAGTTCATGGGCGTGCAACTGGCCGGCAAGACGCTGGGCATCGTGGGGCTCGGCCGGATCGGACAGGCGGTGGCAAAGCGTGCCCTGTCGTTCGACATGCGGGTGCTCGGATTCGATCCGTTTCTCTCCGCTGAGCGGGCTGCAGAAATGGGCATCGAACTGGTCGAGACGGTGCGGGGCCTGTTGCCGCAGGTCGACTACCTCACCGTGCACACGCCGCTGACCGACGACACACGGCATCTGGTGGGCATGGACGAGCTTGCGATACTCAAGCCGGGCGTGCGGCTGGTCAACTGTGCCCGCGGCGGCATCTACGACGAACGGGCGCTGGTGGAGGGGCTCACGCGTGGCGTCATCGGCGGCGTGGCGCTCGATGTTTTCGAGAAGGAGCCCTGCACGGACAGCCCGCTCTTCGGCATGCCCGGAGTGCTGGTCACGCCCCACCTCGGCGCCAGTACCGAGGAGGCGCAGTCACAGGTGGCCGTCGAAGGCGTCGGGCTGCTCGTCGACTTCCTTTCCACCGGTTCGATCCGGCACTCGGTCAATTCAAGTCCCATCGACCCGGCTTCGTTGGAGGGTGTGCGTGGCTTCCTCGACCTGGCCTGGCGGCTGGGCGTGCTGCTGGCCCAGCTTGAGGAGGGCCCGCCTCGATCCTGTTCGATCGCCTATCGGGGCGAGATCGCCGCGCGGAATACGCGGCTTGTCACCGCCGCCTTTGCGGCGGGGCTGCTCGAGTCGGCACTCGAGGACGTCAACATCGTCAATTCCGAGGTGCTCCTCCGCGACCGGGGGATCGAACTGGTCGAACAGAGCCGGAGCGATCCGGGGGCATTCAGCTCGGTCGTGGCAGTGGATCTGGTGTCTGGAGACCGCGTTCATCGGGCGGCGGGGACGTTGTTTGGTCACTCGATGCCGCGGCTGGTGCAGTTGGAGGGCCACCGTCTGGAGGCCTATCTCGACGGTATTCTCCTGGTGTTCACGCATCAGGACGTGCCCGGCATCATCGGTCGGGTGGGCACCGCCTTCGGTGGGCTGGGAGTGAACATCGCCCAGATGACCGTTGGTCGCTCAGCCCCTGGTGGCGATGCCATCGGCGTGCTCAACCTCGATCAGGAGCCGTCCGCCGAGGCCGTGGCAGCCGTTTTGGCCTGTCCGGGCGTGAAGTCCGCCAAAGTCGTCAAGCTTCCCCCTGCGGGCCAGCTCCCCTACTGGCTGGCCGCCTCCACGGCGGCCGGTCGGCGTTCCCCCGGGAAATAACGTTTCGGCGGTGAATGCCGTTGGAGCGGGAAGAGAAACTGCCCGAGCCTTTCCTGCGAAGGGGCGACCGGAAATAAGTTGCCCGGAAATAAGTTGCCCGGTCTGGCACGAATGGTTTTCTGAAGCACGAGTCAGGAACGGAATTCTCGAGAAGACTCCCGAAAGCATGTTTCGGGCACGCGTTCCGAGAACGAATTCTGCAGGCCGAATCCTCCATGGCCGAACCTCTGGCATCCGAAGACCAGTTTGACCGGTGGGTGAGTGATCATGTGGAGATTCTCTATCGGGTCGCCTTTCGCCTGCTGGGCGACCAGCACGAGGCCGAGGACGTCGTGCAGGATGCCTTCCGTTCGGCCTGGACAAGCCGCCACCTGTTCGACCCCGCCCGAAGCGAGCGGGCGTGGCTGCTTGCCATCCTCCGTCGCCGGGCAGCGGATCATTGGAGGCGGTCGAACGGGCGGCGTTCGACCGGACGGGTGGTCGGTGGCAGCGGCGAACTGCCGCACCCGATCGCGGCGGCGGGCCGGGACCCGTTTGCTGACGAACTCTCGTCGACGATGCAGCGGGCGCTCGGCAGGCTGCCCGAGGAACTCCGCGAGACGTTGCTGCTGGTGGTCGTGGGCGGCCTCACCCACCAGGAGGCCGCCGACCTCCAGGGCATCCCGCTGGGCACGGTGCTCTCTCGCGTCAGCAGGGCCCGCGGCCGGCTGCGTGAATATCTCCTCGAGTCGACGGTGTCCACGCCGGCCCGGCGATGACCGACGGGCGTCTACGTGTGACGGAGGCACGATCCCAGCATGAACCAACACGATGACAAGCCGCTCGATGCTCGCCTGCGGGACGTGCCGGTCCCCGCAGGTATTCTGGGGCGTGTCACGCTGGCGGCGCTGTTTGATGAGGCGGCGATCGATCGGCTGTTGGCACGTGTGGAGGTGCCGGCGGGGCTGGAACAGCGAGTGCGAAAGGGCGTGACGGCCGGACAGATCGTGGTGCCGCCCCGAACGGATTCGACGATCCATGGCGCCGGCGGACGCGCAGAGGGGCCGGAGGGCCGGTCGGCGGCGTCATCCGGCAGGAGGCGTATCTGGCTGGCGATCGTGGATCTGGTTGCCGACGGTGGGGCCGTGGCGATCGCCCTGTCGATCGTGGCGTTGATGTTCTTGGCCGGTACAGAACTCTCGCGCCGCCTGGCGGCCCCTGCACCGTTCGAGCAGCGGGTGGCGGTTGATGCCGGCACGGCCCCGAGGCCGGTGGCCGACGATGCCTCTCCCAATGCAGACGGGAAACGTGTGGCCAGTGGGGAAGCCTCTCAGGCCGGGGCGGTTGTGGCCGGGGGCGGTGTGGCTGCCGCCAGGTCGCCTGGCGACGTCGGGAACGGCAGGCGTTCCCGGCCGTCTGCGGCTCCATCAAATGCTGCCACACAAAATGCTTTAGGGGATTCCGGAGATGCCAGACAGGCTGCGGCCCACACCGCCGATGTCGAGGTGCGGGCGGCCCCTTCCTCGCCCAGCATGGCCTCCGCTGAGCGGCGGGGAGGCCGCGCCGGTATTCGGGCCGTGTTCATGCCGGCAGCCGGCAGGCAGGTGCCCCGCGTCCCCGGCTTCGACATCGCTTTCGAAATGGCCCACGGCGAATCGCCATTCATCGATCCGACCCTCGACGCGGTGCTCGCTGTCGATCATCCGCCGTTGTCGCTCCGTACTGATTCCTTCGACAGCCTGTGCGAAAGCGTCTGGCGTGATCGCGGTCGGCCGATCGGCAGGCGGCCGCGGCGGGCCGGTGAGCCGTCGGTGCGAGTTGAGGAGATCCTTGCTGCATTGCCGGCGGCGACCACCGCCGCGGGGCCGGGGCCGGGGCTCTCCATCAACGGCGTTCGTTCGCTGCGTGCGGCGGCAGGGAGCCTGCTCGTCGAAGTCTGCGTGACGGCGCCGAAGCTGTCTGAGGATGCCGTCCAGGCGGCCCATCCGCTCGACGTCATGCTCGTCCTCGACCAGTCTGCTGCACCGTGTGCGGCACTCTCCTGGCAGTGGCAGTGCCGTGGGCTCGCACACGTGATGGGTCAGATGCGTTCTGCCGATCGACTCTCGCTGGTGCTGTGCGGTGAGCGACCGCGGCTGGTGGCCTTGCGGGCCGATGCCGCCACCCTGTCTGCGTTGCTTCCCGAACTGATGCGGGAGCCTGTGGCGAGGTGGGCCGATTGTGATGCCGCGGTTCGGCTGGCGGCCGACGTCGGCCGGCGTGAGGGCCTGCCGGTTCGGACCGTCGTCGTAGCGCATGCCGCCTCCCTGGAACGGTGCCGGAAAGAAGGGCGTGCCGCGTTGTCGGCGTGGCAGGCGAAACGGGCTGCGGCTCCTGTTGAGGCTGGGACGAGCCTGGCCGAGGCGGGGGCAAGTTGGGCCGAGGCGGGGGCAAGCCCGGCCGACTTCGTGGTGATCGACCCACAGGAATCAGCGGGGGCTGCGACTGCCACAACAGCCACGACTGCGAGGGCGGCCGTGGTGGCCGGCCGCATCACCGCCGACCCGATTGCCATCGGTCGGGCCATGGTCGCGCGGGTCTTTGACCGGCCGACGCTTGTCGCCGTCGCCTGCACGCTCGATGTGGCGTTCGATCCCGGTAGGATCGGCTCCTACCGCATCATCGGTCACCGACAGAGTGCTGCTGACACGTTGTCGACGGTCACCACTCGGCCGCTGGATCTGTATGCCGGCGAAACGGCGAGGGTGGTTTACGAGGTGATCTGCCGGCCGGGCGAAGGTCCCGGCCAGGGGCCCGGTCTGGTGTCGGCCACGCTGGCCTGGACCCCCTCTGCTGTCGACGCGGGGGGCCACGTGCTCGAACAGCGTGTTCGGGCGGCGCTGACTGAAGCGAGTGTGACAGGCATGGAGCCTCGTGGGGTGGCGCGGGGGAGTTTGCGTGCCGGTCTGCCAGCACCGCAGGGGTGCGAACTGCTGCTGGCGGTGGCGCTCGGAGAACTTGCCGGGGCGTCTGTCCACTCCGAGCCGTGGCGGGAGCCGGCTACGGGGATTGCCTCGCTTGTATCCCGCTGGCAGGCACGCGGTGATGTGACTCCGATCGGAGGTCTGCTGATCGAGTGCCTTGGGCATCAGGGGGTTTCACTGCCCGACCCAGCCGCCGGGCCGGGCAACTGATTCCCTCGGCTTCGCGTCAACCGGTTTGACGGCGTTCCGCCATCGTCACAGAATGAAGGCATAGTCACAGAATGCAGCAGGGTCGTTGAGGCGGTTCCCGTTCTGGCAACGTCCCCCGTCCTGCGGGTGGTTGGGTGACCGCATTGGAGACCGTCGTCATGACACCGCTTTCCGAGTCTGTCTCACCCGCTCCCTATGCGTGCAGTGAGGCCGGGTTGCTTCGCCGTCCGAGGTTCTGGCTCTGGATGTTCGTTGGAGTGTTGGCTTTCGGTGCGATTGAAGGCCGACATGCGGCCGCGGCCGAGCCGGCACAGCGGGATGCCAAGGACATCACCACCGCCCGGTTACTCGATGCGCTCGAGGAACGGGAGATGCCCGACGTGGTGCTCTGGGTGCTCAAGCGATTGGAAGACGATCCGTTGGCGGCGGAGGAGTTCAAGAAGGAGGTGCCATTCCGGCGGGCGACTGCGCTCGTGGCGACGAGCCGTTCTGAGTCGAGCGCCGCCAGGCGTGCCGAGATTTACGAGCAGGCTTCCCGGGAGATCGACGCCTTCCTGAAAGCGACTCCCGAAGGGGAGCGGGCAATCCAGGCCTACCTGCAAAAGGGTAACCTGCTGATCGAACAGGGGCGGGCAAAGGTCGAGGAATCAAAGCGTCCGGGCCAGGACGCGAAGAAACTCAGGGCAGAAGCCCTGCCCTTCTTCGCTGCAGCGATCAAGGTTCTGGAGGGGCCCGTTCGTAAGGAGGGGGTTCCGATCGAAGCCGTCGCGAACGCCGAGGATGCCGTGCTCAAGCTGCTACGGTCAGTAGATGAGTCGCTGAAGGATGTGCGGGGCGAGGGAATCGCTGACAAGCCTGCCGCCGACAAGGATGCCGCCGAGAAGGGGGCCGCGAAGCCCGCACAAAAGGCGAAGAAGCCGGTCAAGAAGCCCGGTTCTGCCAAAATTATGGCAGACCTGGAAGATCGGCAGGACGAACTCCGGGCGCTCCTGCTGAAAACGCGACTGCTGATCGCCGCCGCCTACTACGAAAAGTCGCGAGCCCTCGAGCCCGCTTCAAAGGAATGGGAGGCGGCGCTCACGGAGTCTGCCAAGCAGTACAAGGAGCTTTACGAAAAATACCGAACCCGGGGCGCGGGGCTGTTTGCCCGGTATTACGAAGGCCGCAACTACGTCGTTCTCGGGAAGCGGAAGGAAGCGTTGGCAGCGCTGGCCGACATCCGCGGGCTCGATGGGGAGGGCATTGTGCCCGGACTGCGGGCCAAGGCGATCAACTCGTCGCTGGAGTGCTGGCTCGCGGACAAGCAGTATGAGGCGTTCGACGAACGGCTGCAGAAACTCTCGCTCGCGCCGCTCGCCCCCGATCGCATGGACAGCGACTGGCTCGGCATGAAGTATCGTTCGGCCCTGCTGCTCGAACGCCGGGCGGCGGCCATTCCCGACAAGGAGAAGTCAAAGCGAACGCCGTTGTTGCGGGACGCCCAGCGGCTCGCCATGGAGGTCGCCAAGGTCAACCGCGATTTTGCGAACGAATCGAAGGCCCTTTTGGCCGAGCTCGGCAAGCAGGTGCCTGAGGATTCCGACGTTGCTGCCACCTTCGAATCGGCCCTGGATGCTGCGCGAGCCAGCCTTGGGGCCATGCAGGCGCGGGCTGCTGAGCTCAAGCAGGCCGAGGCCGCGAAGAATACCGCGGCCATGGAAACCGCCCGGAAGGAGGAGGTTGCGGAACGGATAAAGACGATCAAGAGCCTGAAAAAGGCAATGCCGTTGGCGGGTCCCGACGATCTCGAAGGGCTGAATCAGGCCCGCTCGCTGCTCGTTTACATGCTCTACGCGGATCAACGGTTGCACGAAGCGGCTGCGATGGGTGATTTCCTCCTCGAGCGATATCCCAGTGCCAAGGGCAGCCAGCAGGCGGCCCGCATTGCCATGGCGAGCTGGCAGCAGCTGCAAAAGCAGTCTGTGGCGGCATGGGCGGACGAGGCCAAGGCCAAGTGCGTGGAGACAGCCCAATTGATCATGCGGACCTGGCCCGATCGGCCGGAAGCCGCCGATGCGGCTGTGATCGCCATCGCCGCGGCGACCGAGGAGCGGGACCCGGATCAAATTCTCGCGATCGCGGCACAGGTGCCGGCTGGTTCGCCACGCCGCTCGGAAGTGCTGCTCCGCGCAGGGGGAGCGCTCTGGCGGGAGGTGCAGGAGAAGTCACGGCTGGACGAAGCGGCGCGTCCGACAGCCGCCACGCTGTCTGGCTGGCGGGTGGCGGCCGCGAAGGCACTCGACGAGGGGCTGGTGGCGATGGCCGGCGGCACCGGCCCGACGACCGTCAGCGTGGCGGCAGCGCTTGCCCGAGCCCAGATGGCCATGGACGACGGGGACAATAAAAAAGTTGCAGCCCTGCTCGAGCAGCCTCAGTACGGTCCGTGGACGGTTTTGAACGGCAAGGATCAGGCGTTTACGCACGGTCCGCTCGCGACGGCCACGGCGACAGCCAGTCTTCGCTACTTTATCGAGACCGAGCAGAACGACAAGGCTGTGCAGGCGATGAAAAAGCTTGAGGAACTCGCCGGTGCAGCGGGCGCGGAGGCCTCGGCCCGATTGACGTCGATGTATCAGGCGATGGGCCGAGATCTGCAGGCACAACTTACGAATCTGGCCTCGGGCCCGACGGCCGGCACACCGCAGGCGCAGGCGCGGTCGGCCGCCATACTGACTGGCTTTGAAAAGTTTCTCGAGGGCGTGGCCAAGGATCCGAAACTCTCATCCCAGATGTGGGCGGCCACCACCTATCTCAATCTGGGCTCCGGGGCGGGGACAGGTTCCGTCGTGCCGAAGTCCAAGTCCAACGGCTATCTCGACAGGGCGGCGGCCATCTACGAGGGACTGCTTTCCAAGGGTGGCGGCGAGATCGTCAAGTTCGAGCCCTCGATCCGGCTGAAGATGGCGAACGTCTATCGAGAGCGTGAAAAATGGGATGATGCGCAGAAGCAGATCGACTGGATCTTGTCTGATAAGAAACGACAAAACACCCTCGACTTCCAGATTCAGGCAGCGGAATTGCTCGAGGAGGCTGGGTCCAAGACGGCTGACAAGGCACAGCAGGCCGCCTTCTACGGCCGGGCCATCAGTGGCTACAAGCAGCGGACCGCGAATGGTGAGGTCTTCGGCTGGGGCTGGGCCGTCATATCCAATCGGCTTGAGCCACAGGCATTTTCGGGGTCGGATGAGAAGGCGCTTGAGTCACGGCGGAAATTTTTCCAGGCCCGCCTCAGTGTGGTCAAGTGTCGGATGGCGAAGGCGGAAGCGTTGCCGACGGAGCGGGACCGGGAGTTGCAAAAGGCATTCGACTACGTCGACATTACCTATAAGATGCACCCCGATCTGGGCGGGCCTGATACCAGCAAGCAGTTCGATAAACTGCTCAAGGAAATCGAGAAGCGGCAGAGCAAGCCACCGCTTGGAATCGATGGTCTCAAGCAGGCTGCTGCCGCTGGCTGAGCGGAAGAAAAGTCAGACGCTCGTCACTCGCCGAACGATACCGAAGAAGCACTTCAGCACGAGCACTCCAGAAACAAGCCACGCCAGAGACGCCACGGGCAACGGACCCGCACGAAGAGAGCCCCGAAGAGAGCCCTGGATAGAGCCATGAACACAAACATGAACACAGGCCTGAGCACTGCCATGAATACAGACGCTGTTCCAGCCATCGAAACGAGCGCGACCACGAACAGGTCTGAGGGCGTCGACCGTTTCACAACTTCCTGTGCCTGGAATGATTGCGTAACAGGGTTCATGATGCTGGCGGTGATCTTCTCCATCTCAGCCCTCTCTCCCGCCGAATCGCTGGGGCAGGCAGCCGACCGAGTCAATCTTGTCGGCGGGTCGAGCCTCAGCGGAAAAGTCGTGGCCGTGTCGCCGATTGAAATCGATCTGGAAAACAGTGATGGCGACTCTCAAAAGGTGAAAATCGAGACGATCCGTGATCTCCAGTTTGGCGAGGAACCGCAGTCGTTGAAGAATGCCCGCGCCATGCTGCTGCGGGGTCGCGGTGCCGACGCCCGCGAAGAGGCTGCCAAGATCGAGGCCGACGAACTTGAGGGGCTCGAGCCACTGGTTCTGGCAGAGGTTGATTTCGTCAGGGCTGCCGCCGCCGGGCGGGCCGTCCTTGATGCCGGCGGCGATCTGGCCGCGGCAGCCCAGTCGGTGGCCGACTACCTCGTCAAGCATCCGAAAAGCCACCATGTCTTCCAGATGCAGGAACTGCTCGGCGACCTCTACGCACGGGCAGGCAAGCCCGATCAGGCTGTGGCCGCCTACCAGCAACTCGACGCCGGGCCCCCTGCCCTCAAGGGGCGGGCTGCCTCGGCAAAGGCGGCCATGCTGGTTGCCCAGGGCAAGGCGGTCGAGGCCATGGCCGAGTATGAGGCCGCCATCAAACTCGCAGGCAACGACAAGTCGAGCGAGCCCCAGAAGCGGTCTGCCGAAATCGGTAGGGCAAAGTGCCTCTCGCTGCAGGGGAACCAGGCAGCGGCCGTCGAGTCGGTGCTGCAGATCGTCAAGAATACGAGCCCGGAAGAAAAGGAAATCCTGTCCCGTGCCTACAACGTGCTCGGGGCGGCCTACCGGGCCATGGGGAGCAAGGAGCAGGATGCCCTGATCCAGTTCCTGACGGTCGATCTGGTCTACAACACCCTCCCCGAGAGCCATGCCGAAGCACTCTTCAATCTTGGTGAACTCTGGGAAAAGGGGGGCAATCCTCAGCGGGCCCTCGAGGCCAGGCAGAATCTCAAGGCGGCCTATCCGGCGAGCCCGTGGGTTGCCAAGCTGGAGGCTCCCCAAAAATAGGATTGGCCGGAATCAGCCAAAAACGGCCAGAATCAGCCGGAGAGGCTCGGCTGAGTTGGATTGGCTCAGGTGGATTGGCTCAGGTGGATTTGAAGGGCCCAAAGGATCGGACAAGCCGGGGCGGACTCCTCCGTGGCACACGTTGCAGATCGGCGGGGTGCAAGGCTAGTCTGTGGCAAAGACATTGTTCCCACTCCACAAGACATTGTTCCCACTTCAGGAGATTATTCATGCAGTCTGACAACACGAGCGGCGGGTACGGCAACTCGCAGAGAATTTTTCTACCCGCCTCGCGTGCGGGAGCGTCGCTCGCGGGAGTGGCGGCGTGGTGTGGTCGCTGCCTGATGGTCGTCGTGTGGATGATTGCGTCGGCCTGTACCTCGATGCCCGTGGCGATCCCTTCTGCCGCGCCCACGCTGGCGATGGCAGGCACGCTGGGCATGGCAGGCATGGCAGGCATGGCAGGCATGGCAGTGATCGTGCCGTCGATCATGGCGCCGGCCGTCGCGGTGGCCCAAGACGAGGGCGCTGGTGACGCGGCCGCCGAAGAGGCAGCCGAGCCGGAAGGCGAAAACATGCTTGTCTTTTATTACAAGGCGCTCGGCCTGCGGTACGTCATCGTCTTTCTGGCGCTTTCGTTCGGGCTCGTCGCTCTGCTCGTGATGTGTTTCATGCAGATTCGAAGAACCATCCTGATGCCGCCGGGGCTGAGCCAGGCCTTCGAGGCCCATCTTGAGACAAAGGAGTATCAGCAGGCCTACGAACTGGCAAAGACTGACGATTCCTACCTCGGCCACGTGCTTGCTGCCGGCATGGGCAAGCTGCAATCGGGGTACCCTGCCTCGGTCGAAGCAATGCAGGCGGAAGAGGGCGAGCAGGCGATGAAACTCGACCACAAGGTGAGCTACGTGTCGTTGATCGGCGCCCTGGCACCTATGTTCGGCCTGCTCGGCACGGTCGACGGGATGGTGGGAGCCTTCATGGTGATCGCCAAGTCATCCACGGCGCCCAAGCCTTCCGAACTAGCCGTCGGTATCTCGCAGGCCCTTATTACGACCCTCATCGGCCTGTGGCTGGCCATCCCGGCTATCGCCTGCTTTGCGCTGTTCAAGAATTGGCTCCAGAAACTCAACGGCGACGTTGATGGGGAGGCGATGCGGCTGATGTCGCGGTTCCAGGGCATGGGTAAGAAGTAAAGGACAACGTATCGGGCCTCAATTCGGTCCTGCCGGAGCATCCAATGCCAAAACGAACCGCCGAGGCGTCGAGCACCGACATCGACATGACGCCGATGATCGACATGACGTTTCAACTGATCACGTTCTTTATGTTCGTAATGAACTTTTCTGAGGCCGAGCAGGATGACCGGATCCAGTTACCCATGAGCCAGTTGGCAAAGCCCGTGGATGGTCCGGTCGAGAAGCCGATCACGCTGCAGTTGGCGAACAATGGTTCGGTGATCTACGCGGGCGAGATGATCGGTCTGCGCGACGTGGGAGGTTATCTGGAGCGGGAGAAGTCAGTGATGATCGATGCCGGTAAGGAGCCGAATTCCGCCACGGTCATTGTCCGGGCGGACGGGCGTGCGAAGACCGGCGAGGTTCAAGAGATCATCAAAATCTGCCAGGAAAAGGGTTTCGAGAAGTTCGCCCTCCGGGCCCAGTACGACGAGGGACGGTGATCCGATGGCGCGGCCAGAGTCTTCACTTCCCGACAAGATTCACATCGACATGACGCCGATGATCGACGTCGTGTTTCAGCTGATCTCGTTCTTTATGTTTTCGCTGAAGGTCGTCGCCCCGGAGGGGGATTTCGACATCCGCATGCCCCTGGGCAAATCGGCGAGCGCCGTCGTGGACGATCAGCAGGTGCCGCCGATCCGCGTCAAGCTATCTGCCGGCCCGGATGGATCACTGGCGGGTATTTCCATGAACGGCAACCCTGTTGCTGATTTTGTCGATCTGCAGAAAAAAGTGGTGTCACTGGTTGGCAAGGGCCGCGGTCCTGACTCGCTGGCCGATAAGACCGAGGTCGAAATGGACTGCGACTATGGTCTCAAGTATGCCAATGTCGTCCGTGCGATCACGGCTGTTTCCGGTATTGTGCAGGACGGCCAGATCGTCGAACTGATTAAGAAGATCAAGTTCACACCGCCGAAGTCGGGCAAGTAGATTCGCGCCCGTGGGCTGTTTATCGCGACGTTTCATTGCGCAGCGGTTCGGGGCTTCCCATGCCCCAAAAGCCGGACGCTCGCTACGGGCATCCTGCCCTTCGCTCGCTCGATGCTGACTGCGCTCCGGCATCCTGCCTGCGCTGGTCAGCAACGCCGGCTCTCGGGACATGGGCAGCCCCTCACGGATTCCCCAAGGGGGTGACCACCGCCCAGTTACCGGCGGGGGTGAAACTTTTCGTGGACGCTCCGGAGGCGGCTGGCGTCGACGTGGGTGTAACGCTGGGTCGTCGCGATGCTGGCGTGGCCGAGCATCTCCTGCACATGCCGCAGATCGACACCACCTGCCACGAGGTGGGTGGCAAAGCTGTGGCGGAGCGTGTGGGGGCCGATATCGGTGGGAAGTCCTGCCTTTTCGGCGTAGAGCCGTACGATTTCCCAGATCCGCATCCGCGATAGCCGGTTTCCCCGCGACGACAGGATCACCCAGGACGGCACAGAGCCGGCGCGGGCGGCAAAAGCCGGACGTGGGCCATCGAGCCAGGCTCGCAGGGCTGCGATCGCCCTTCGGCCCAGGGGCACGATCCGCTCCTTGTCGCCCTTGCCGCGGCAGGTGCAGAAGCTCTCCCCCAGATGGACATCGGTCAGCCGCAGGGTCGATACCTCCGAGGCCCGGCAGCCGGTCGCGTAGAGCAGTTCCAACAGCGCCTTGTCTCGCAGCCCCGGAAGGGTGGCCGTTTCCGGGCTCTCGAGCAGCCTGTCGACCTGTTCCGCGGAAAGGGTGCCGGGCATGACATCTGCGCGGCGGCCCGCCGTGAGCAGTTCTGCAGGGCTCCTCAGCACCACGCCTTCGAGCTGCAGGAATGCGTAAAATGTTCGCAGGGTGGCCGCCTGGCGGGCCACGCTCGCCCGTGCCAGCCCCCGTTTGTCGAGGGCCGCCAGATAGTCGCCCAGCTGCCGCACAGTCAGATTCTGCACCGTAAGCTTCTGCACCGAGAGCGGACTCGCGTTGCCCGCTGCCAGCCAGGCAGCGAAATCCCGCAGATCGCGGCGATAGGCCTCCCGCGTGTTGTCCGCGAGCGCCCGCTCGTGGCGGACATACTCCAGGAACCGCTGCATGAGCATGCCGGTGGATCCCCCTTCGGCAGCCGACGAGGGGCCGGTGTCGAGAATGATCCGCCGTTCACGGCGGCCGGGCTTTTCATTCGCCGTCATGTCGGTGTCCCCCGGAAATGACTTTCAAACCGGGTGACCGAGCGTCGGCAGGGGCTACACGTCGTAGCCGAGGTTGGGCGACAGCCACCGCTCCACCTCGGCCACCGGCATGCCCTTCCGGGCGGCATACGACTCCACCTGGTCCCGCGTGATGCGGTCCACCGCGAAGTATCGGCTGTCCGGATGGGCGAAGTAGAGTCCGCTCACGCTGGCTGCCGGAAACATCGCAAAGCTTTCCGTCAGAGACATG
>Ga0247832_1001449_pt1 | contig 41503 bp, 39 predicted proteins | sample LaCruzMarch2015__10_FD_192407 | JGI IMG/M metagenome (GOLD analysis project Ga0247832, IMG submission 192407) | Freshwater microbial communities from meromictic Lake La Cruz, Castile-La Mancha, Spain - LaCruzMarch2015_4m | ecosystem: Environmental > Aquatic > Freshwater > Lake | place: Spain... | reverse complement strand
AGCCCAGGTTGGAGCGTCAGTATATCTTTATTTAGAATATTAATTATCTTCTAAATAATTATTATAATTTTTAATTATTTTATTTATATAATAATTTAAATAAATTATTATATAAAAAAAAAGAATTCTGGAATAAAGAATTTTTAAAAAAAAATAAAAAAATGATTTAAAGATTTATTATTATAATATAATATGCTCCAATAGCTCAGTTGGTTAGAGCGTAAGGCTGTTAACCTTAAGGTCCCTGGTTCGAGCCCAGGTTGGAGCGTCAGTATATCTTTATTTAGAATATTAATTATCTTCTAAATAATTATTATAATTTTTAATTATTTTATTTATATAATAATTTAAATAAATTATTATATATAAACTATATATGCAAAATAATAAAAATTCAAAATCAGCAAAAAAATGGAAATATAAACAATTAGATAAATTAATAGAAATAAAAAATAGTATGATTAATAATAATATAGATCAATTAATAATAGATACTTTTATTAATGATAAATATAATGATATAAATAAAAAATATGAAATTAAAGTTAATAAATCTTTAGAAAAATTAGAAAAAAAAAATAAAGATATACAAATTAATAAAATAATAAGAAATAAATTAATATTAGAAAATATAGGATATACTAATGAATTAATAAATACTAATATAAAACAACAATATTATGAAATAGAAAATATTAATGTTGATTTTATTGATTAATATTTCCACTATTTTTTTAATTATTTATTTTTCTTTACACAATCATAGATTTAGTATTAATTAAATAAAAAAATAGAATTTTATACTTATATTATAAAAATATTTTTATTTAAACATTTTTTGAAATATTATTAATTTTATTATTTTTATTAAAAAATGATTTTTATATATATTTAATATTATTAATAAATAAAAACTTATAACAATACAACATAATAGAAAATAAAACTTGGTGAAGATAATTACTTTTATTAATTCGGTGACTGGAGAATAATATATTTTTAATATAAATTTAAAAAAAAATACATTTAATACATATTCAGGATTTTGTATTTTTTTTTATAATAGATTTATTGAATTAAATATTATAGATAATAATAAAATAATAAAATATTTGTATAATGATATTATTATTTCAGATGACACATATTATTTAATAAAAAAAAATAATGTAACTATAAAAATTATATTTGAAAAAAGTATTGATGTACAAGTAGTAAGACTTTTGATATTTTAATAAGAGGTAATGTAATTACATTAGGAGATGGATTTGATACAAGGTTAATTAAATAGGATTTAATAAATATTAAAAAAATATGTAATACAGATTTCGAGTTTACTGCTGTAAATGTAAATAATAGTATAATTACATGGATAGATTCAAATAACACTACTATACAAAGATTTACATTAGATTATGATGTAAATGAAATATATTCTAATCATACATATTTTACTATTATTAATAATATTAATGGTACTATATTATTATGGAATACTGATTATTATACAGTTTTTGATATTCCACCAAATATTATTGTTAATAAAATATATTCAATTGATACTATATTTGTAACATTAACAAGTGAAAATAATCTTATTATGTGGACGAGATGAAGTTTAAAAATAATTAAAAATAATGTACAAAATATAAAAGAAATTTATTCTATACAAAAATTATTTGCAGTTTTAACTGATGATGGTAATGTTATTACTTGGAATTCATATGGTTTTTTATTAATTAAAAATGAATTAAAAAATGTAAAAAAAATTTATTCTATAAAAGATATAGGTGTAGTTTTAACTGATGATGGTAATGTTATTACTTGGAATTCATATGGTTTTTTATTAATTAAAAATGTATATTGATTTTTGTAAAATAATATATTTAAGTGATAAATATGATGATAATATAAAAAAAATATATTCACATGATGATATTGGATATATAGCTGTTACATATGATAATAATATTATTTTTATGACTATGACACCTTATAATGAACAAATTAATGAAATTAAATTAAATTATAATGCATAATTTAATTTAATTTAATTTATATTATTATGATATTTTCTAGTATTTTTATTATTTGAATTAATAAATACTAATATAAAACAACCATATTATGAAATATAAAATATTAATGTTAATTTTATTGATTAATATTTTAACTCATTTTTTTTAATTTATAATAATAATTTTTTCTATTTAAATCTTTTAATAAATCACTTTGAAAATTATCAAATATTCTACGATTTCCATTTTCTTTCATTGATTTATTATAATTTTCTTTATCAATAATTGTATTTATAACTTCTTGATTTTCACAAAAATCAGGAAATTTACCAGTATTTAAATATTTATCTTTAGAACCTTTGAGAAATTCAATATAATATGTTAATGTAGGTACATCATTTATATGTAATTTTAATGGAAAAACGTAAGTATATTTTTTATAAGTATATTCACATAATGATATATCATAATTTTTATATTTATTTTTTAAATATTTTAAATATTCGTCATTAATATTACTATTAAAAAAATCACCATTACCATTATCTATTTTAAATCCTAATTGAGGTGATAATAATCTATACCTGTCAACAAAACTATTAACCGTCGTTTCAAAAAATCCATCTAACACATTTATTGATTTATCTACATTATTAATGTTAACTTTATATTTATCAATCATTTCTTGATGGGAAATAATTATTTTAGTATTAATATATGGTGGTCCTTGTCCTTTTAAATAATAACGATAATATGAATTATCTTCATTGTTAATAAAATATATAGGTCCACCAACATTAGCATGTGAAAAATTAATTTCACCATTAATACTTAATAAGCTATCCATTAAATTCATATATTTTTCTCTATCAACCCAATTTGAAACAAATACATCAAAATCAAAAGATAAAATATTTATATTTTTAGGAAAACTAGTAATATCATTAATAATATCTTCATAAAATATAGTAAACATATTATCATATTTTTCTATTTCATCTGGATTAAATAAAATTAATTTACCCATATCATTACAACTATCTATATATAAAGAATATTTAAGACTATCTTTAAATCTATTATAATCAGATTCATTAAAATTTTTAGCACCAATTAATACATTAATATCTTTTGTAATTGATTCATTTTTTTTAAATAAAATTTGTAATAAATCATAAGAACTCATATATGATTTAGGAATATCTATTAATTTAGATCCACCCTTCATTTTATATAAATTTTTAATATTTACATATTTATTTTTATATTTTATATATTTATTATACATATAAATAACTTATAATTTATTTATTTTATAATATTTTATATAAATGTAATTAGTTTATATAAAAATTGATTTTTATATATTTGAAATAGAAATTATAAAATATAATATCCATTTTTATTAATAAAAATTAGTGAAAATGATTACTTTCATTAATCTATTAAATAGTAATGAATATATTTTTGATATAAATTTAAAAAAAAATGTATATAATACATATTCCGAATTTTGTATTTTTTTTCATAATAGATTTATTGAATTAAATATTATAGATAATAATAAAATAATAAAATATATGTATAATAATATTATTATTTCCAATAAAACATATTATTTAGTAAAAAAAGATAATGTAACTATACATATTATATTTGAAAAAAGTATAGAAGTATGCGTAAATGATAAAGCATGTGCTATTTTAATAGGAGGTAATATAATTACAGTAGGAGACCCAAATTATGGAGGTGATACAAGTTTAATCAAAAAAAAATTAATATATATTAAAAATATATATTCTACAAATAATACTTTTTGTGCTTTAGATGAAAATAATAGTATAATTACATGGAATACTCCAACTAATAATACAATATTTACATTAGATTGCGATATTAATGAAATATATTCTAATTATAAATATTTTACTATTATTGATAATATAAATAATAATATAATAATATGGAATATTGAATATAAAGCAATTATTAGTATTAAACCAAATACTATTGTTAATAAAATATATTCGCTTAATAATATATTTGTAACATTAACAAGTGAAAATAATCTTATTATGTGGACTATTAATGAAGAAGTTGGATTTTTAGAAATAATTCAAGATAAAGTAGAAAATATAAAAGAAATTTATTCTATACAAAATTCATTTTCAGTTTTAACTTACGATGGTAATGTTATTATGTGGACATATTCAGAAGGTAATTTTTTAGTAATTAAAAATGAATTAAAAAATATAAAAAAAATTTATTCTATAAAAAACGTAGGGGTAGCTTTAACTAATGATGGAAATGTTATTACGTGGATAATTTCAGAAAAAAATATTATTTTTTCTGAAATTAATCATATTATAAAAGAAAAAGAAATACTTTTTATAAATAATAATTATGATGTATTTGATGAAAGAGACACATTAGGAGAATGGATATTAGATGGCAATGAATGGATAATAAAAAAATATTTAAGAAATATAAAAGAAATATATTGTACAAAAGGTGCATTTGCAGCTTTAACTAATGATGGTACTGTTATTACATGGGGATATACTATGTATGGAGCTGATTCAAGTGAAGTACAATTTGAATTATTATGCAAGAAAAATATTAAAGAAATATATTGTGTAGAAAGAGCATTTGCTGCTTTAACTTATGATAATACTGTTATTGTATGGGGATATATAATGGATAGTTATCATAGTATTAATAAAATTAGGCAGCAAACCCATAAAAATATTTATAAAATAATATGTTTTGATGAGTGGTTTAAGTTTATTAGAAATAATGATGATTATTCTATTAAAATAGCTAACGACATAAAAAGTATACATGAATTATATATTCATTCAGATATAGTATTAAATAATGATGGTTGTATAGAAGCACGTATGACTGGTGATTGGTATGATAATGAAAAACCCTATATTGATTTTGATAATATTAAATATTTAATTAATGATTATTGGTCAGATAATTATATAGATTATGATAATGATAATGATTTAAAAGATGATGAATTAGAAAAAATTTTTATATTTGACATTGTAAAAGAAACACAGTATGTTACAAATATAAAAGAAATATATTCAAATTATGATATAGGATATATAGCTATTACATATGATAATAATATTATTTTTATGAATACTAAATATTATGATAAGGAAATTAATGAAATTATATTAAATTATAATAAATAATTTAATATAATTATATTATAAAATCTTTAAAAATTATATGAATTTTATCAAATGGTAGAAATCCATTTTTTTTATATATTACAAATTTATATTTATTACCTATTTGAATATTATCAATTATTTTTTGATATTCAATATTTATTAATTTATTATTTTGAAATTTATTATTAACAATTTTAATTGATTGAAATCCAATTTCTTGAAAATATATAGTTATTTTATATTTATTAATATTAATTTTATAAATCCATCCATCTAATTCAGATTCATCATTTGTCCAATTAATATTATTAATATTATTAAGTAAATTTATATTATTATGATATTTTCTAGTATTTTTATCATTTTCATTAATAATATTAATATTACTATTATATTTATTTAATAAATCATTAAAATTATAATTATATTTTATACAATATTGAATTAATGTATCTATAATTCTTCTAATTGGTGAAGTAAAATGAACATAATCATATAAATCTAATTTATAATGATAATTTTCAGTTAAAGAATAATGTGCAGAATTACACATTTTATTAATAAAAATATCTTTTATATTTAAATCATTAATATGATAAATATCATTGTTATTATATTTTATAACTCTAAAAGGAATATTAAGATATTTATATTTATTACCAATATAATTATTTGTTTTAATCATCCAATAACTTACTAGTTCATATGTATCAATATTTTTTTTTATTAATTGTTTAGTTAAATTATATAATTCATTAATATCTGGATATTTTAAACAATCTATGTAATTTGTTTTTATTTTATTAATAATTAAATCACTATAATCTTCTATTTTATCAATATTTAATGTATTTTTATTAATATAATAATTAATTATATGTGCTGGTTTTTGTTCATTTATATTTAAACTAGCTAACTCAGTAACTTTATCACCCCATAAATTATCATTTTTATTATAAGGTTGATTATATAATGTAGAAAATGAATTAATTAATCTATGTTTTATTATATCATCATTTAACCAATTAATAGGTTGTGCAATATATACACTAATAATATAAAACTTTTCATTATAATCTATTGATAAAGCATCATCTATATCTTCACAATTAATAGGATCAATAGAAAATATATTTTTATTAATTAATGATATATAATTATTATAATTATTTAATTTAATATTTTTTATTAAATTATATAAATTATTTCTATTAATTTTATAAATATATTGTATTGTTTTTAATAAATTAGATTCATTCATTAAACCTATTACATCTATAATATTACCTTCAGGTGGATCATTTAAATTATTACTTATAAAAATTATAATAATTTTTCCTTTTAATTTACCTCCATAAGATACTAAATAATGTTTATTAATATTATTAAATGTATTTATTTTATAAATAATATGACCAACTTTGTTTTTACCATATATTTCTTGTTGTGAAGTTGAAAAATAACCAATACTATAATTCATTTAATTTTTAAATTAAAATATATATTTAAATATATTTATTTCAATATTTGTCTATTAGTATTATAAAGTTTATTATATATTGATCCATTATGAATAGACAAATATTTTATTTTATTATCATCATTGTTTATAATATTATTATCATTGTTTATAATTGTTAAAAACTCTATAGGATAATATATTTTACTTATAATATAAAATAAAATTACTATTAATATTAATATCATAATCATATATTTAATAAGAATTTATATAATTTAATATATATACATATATATATATATATATATATGAAAGATTATGATAGTAAATATATTAAATATAAATTAAAATATATTAATTTAAAAAATAAATTAATATATAATTTAAAAGGAGGTGGTACATATTATAAATTGTACAATAATAATAATAATAATAATAATAATAATAATAATAATAATAATAATAATAATGATGATGATAATGATGATGACAATAATAATAATGAATTAAAATTAAATATAAGTATAATTTTATATAAAGCTAATTGGTGTACTCATTGTATTAATTTTTCAAATGTTTGGGAAAATTTACAAAATATTTTTAATAATAAACTTAAATTTATTACTTACGAAGATACTAATTCAGAACATAAACAAATTATACTTAAATCAGGTATAAATGGATATCCATCAATAAGAATTATTGAAGATGATAATCATAATAAATTTAAAAATTATGAAGGTAAAAGAGATTTAGAAACTTTAACACAATTTATAAAAACTTTATTAAATTAATTAGAATAATATTCTAAATAAATATTTTTATTAATTATATTATTAGATTCTATATTTGATTTATTTATAGTTTTTATAGATATTATTAATTCATCTATTTTATTAATTTTATTTTCTAAATTATTAAATATATTTTTTACATCATAATTATAATTTGTATTTAATTTAGCTAAATTAGATAATTTACTAGATGAATTTTTTATTTCTTTTTTTTTTATTATTTCACATTCTTTTAATAATTGTTCTTGATTTTTAATTTTATAATTATTTTTATTAATATTAAATATATTTATATTAGTTTCTATAGATAATTTTATTAAATTTTTAAATTTATTATTTTTACATATATCTAATAAATAATCAGAACTAATATTAGAATAATATTCATTAATATCATTTTCAATCATTTAAATTTATTAAGATAATAAATTTTTTATAAATTCTTAATTTTTTATAAAATTCCTAATTTTTTTAAATTATCTAAAATAATATAATCTTCATTATTTTGTGATTTATTAGAATTATTTTTTAGTTTATTAAAATCAGATATATTTATTGTACTATTATTATTATTATTATTATTTATTTTAATAGTCTGATTTATTATATTATGTTTTCCTAATAATTCGGAATCTTGTAAAGTTCTTTCTTTTTCTTTTTCCATTATTAATTTAGATATATTTTTATTAGAATTATTATTATTAATTAATAAATCTTGTATTTTTTTTACATTATTTGGTACTACACCAGTTATAGGATTATAAAAAGAATTTGAAGAATTAAAAATATGTTTTTCTCTATAATTAAGTAACTCTTTATATTTATTTTCAATATCTGGATTAAATTTATTTTTATTTTGTTTATAAAATATATTATTTTCCATTATAATTATATATATTTATTTATAAAGAATTAAATTTTAAATAATTATGAATTTATATGATATTTTAGAATTAAAAATAAATGCGACTGAAATAGAAATTAAAAAAGCATATTTTAGATTAGCTAAAAAATATCATCCAGATAAAAATAAAGAAGATACTACTTTACAATTTCAACAAATACAATCAGCATATGAAATATTAATTAATAATAATACTAGAAATGAATATTTAAAAATGTCAAATCAAGAAAAAAATAATTTTAGTGAAGTATTAGAAAAAATAATTAATAATAATTTTAATTATGATGAAATAAAAAAATATTTTAATAGTTTAAATAAAAATGATTATGATTTTTTACAAAATAATTTTATGAATTTTGTACAATCAATTAATATAACTGATTTAATTAATATATTTACAAAAAATATAATTAATAAAAATATAAATGTATTAACTGAAACAGAATCAGATATTGATAATTCAGATAATAATACCTGTTATTATTATAAATTACCATTATATTTATTAAAAATAAATAAATTAGATATTAGATTAGAATTATCTATTAATATTACTGATATTAATAATAAAAAAAAAATAAAAATTATAAGAAATATTAATAATACATCTACTAAATCTACATTATTTTTTAATTTATCACATCCATATATAGTTGTTAATAATTTTGGAGATGTTATTAATAATGAGTATGGTAATTTAATAATTAAATTAAATTTAGCATCTGATATTTATTGGGATGAAAATATTATTTTATTTGAAAAATCTATGAATTTATATCAAATGATATATGGATTAGATATTTTTATAAATTTTAATAATATACCTTTAATACAACAAGATAATAATAATAATAATAATAATAATAATATTGATATCAAAAATTGGATACCATATAGAGATGGTAATATTATTGATTTAAGTAACTATAATTATAAAATATTAAATTATAATTTAGCTATCAAATTATATTTAAATTATCAAAATACTGATGAAAAAGAAGAAATTTTAAAAATGTATTTTTTAGATTAATAAAAATTGATTTATTTTTTAATTGTATACTTACACTTAATTTAAGTATATATTTACATTAAGATTAAGATTTAGAATTTAATCATTTAAAAAAAATGTCAGATAATAAAACATGTATGGTGTTTTGTTGTAGATATTCTATGACTCATACTACAAAAAGTCATAGATGTGGACAATGTAAAAAATATGGACATGGTGATATGGAATGTAATATTCCTAATAGCATTACTAATTTAAATAAATATTTAGATGATACTTTAGAAATATCTAAACAATGTAAACTTGCTGGATGTAAATATTATCAATATCATTCTACTGATGCACATCATTGCAAACATTGTAATCAAAGAGAACATTCATCTACAACATGTTCATTATTAATTACTAATAATAAAATATATAATGTAATATGTCCAACATGCAGATGTAATAATGTTTTTCCAAAAAATAATATAAAAGTATATGGTGTTGATAATAAATGTTCAATATGTTTAGATAATAATGTTGAAATATATTTTCCATCATGTGGTCATATATGTATATGTAGCAAATGTTGTAATCACTTAAATATTATAATGGATGAAGACACCATTAAAGAAAAATATAATATAGAATATATTGAATCAATATTTAATAATAATTTTAGAGGATTTAATTATCCTCTTTATAAAAGATTTTATTCAACAGATGATAATATTAATGATGATATAGTTATTAAAAGAATAAATTCTAATTCACCATTAGAAGGTTTTAAATTAAATTATGATTATGAAATGTATAATAACTTTATAAAAGGATATGTAGAAATATAATTATTTTTATTAATTTAATATATATAATATAATGAACATTAAATTGTCTAAATTTACAAAAAAAAATATTATTTATTTTATTAATAATAGAATTAAATTAAATGATGATAATATATTATTAAATTATATTATAAATGAATTTAATAATATTAAAAAATTTATTAAAAATAATAATATTGATATTAAAATAAATAGTATAAATAATAATGATTATATAAATATTAATAATACTTATTTTGATTTATGTATTGATAAATGGGTAAATAAAAATATTATGTATAATAAAATTAATAAAATGGAAAATATTATTATATCATTTAATAATAATAATATATATATTAAATATGATAATAAAATTAATAAACAAATATTATTTTATAAAATTAAAATAATAATATATTTTATTGAATATATTAAATATAAATATAATATTACTAAAGATATATTAATTTATTTATTATTAACAAATTTAAAAAAAAAAATAATAAATAATGAAATTATAAATCCAATAAATGTTAATTCAGGATATACAGATAATAGTAAAAATTTAATATTTATTTGGAGATTAGAAGAATTTGAAAAAGTAATATTTCATGAAATTATTCATTATTTTAATTTAGATAAATATAATATATTAGATTTTGAATTATTTAATATTAATGGCAATCATTCATATTTTGAAGCATATACTGATTTTTTAGCAATTATTTATAATATAATTTTTATAAGTTTAATAACTAAAATTAATATTAAAATTATATTAGAAATAGAATTAGCATTTATAAAAAATCAAGCATTATTTATAAATAATTATTTTAAATTAGGTTCTTGGAATTCTATACCTAATAATATAATAACTCAGGAAACACCTGTATTTTCTTATTATATATTAAAATATATATTATTTAATTATGCATTAAATAATGATTTTAATAAAATAACTGATTATAAAAATATATTTAAAATTGGTATACAAGATGATAAATTTATAAATTTAAATTCTGCTAGAATGATTTTATTTAATTTAAAAAATTAATAAATTAATAATTTATATATATATATATATATATATGTATAGTGCTAATGGTAATTATATAAGTGTTTATTCTGACAACACAATTATGGAACATATGACAACACCCAAGACAACGCCCAAGACAACACCCAAGACAACACCCAAGACAACACCTAAGACAACACCCAAGACAACGCCCAAGACAACACCTAAGACAACACCCAAGACAACACCCAAGACAACGCCTACTACATTTGTGGATGTAGTAAAAAAACTTAAAGCGGATGGTGAAAAAAGAATACAAGATAAGAAATTTCAAGATGAGATGAGAAATCTTTCTGATGATGAGTTGCTAACGAAGCTTTTTAGGTAATACGTATCTATAAACAAAGTAGTTAATTAGCCTAATAAACTAATAATAAATATTCATAGTCTTTATAAGCTTTATAATTTAATTCAAACCAAATTATAATAAATAATATTCACCTACAATACATAAAATATTATTAATATTAAAACATATTATAATATGTTGATTATTTTTTATACAAACTGGTTTAAATAATTTAATATCAAAAATATTATCAATTATTTTATTTAATTTAAAAAATTAATAAATTAATAATTTATATATATATATATATAAATATATGTGTAGTAATATGTATAGGGCTAATGGTGAGTATAAGCATGTTTTAATGAGTAACGACAAAATTATGGAACATATGTCAAAGCAAATCCTAAAGGAAACGTCAAATGAAACGCGAAAGGAAATGCTACCTGCTGAAACGCGAAAGGAAATGCTACCTGCTGAAATGCGAAAGGAAACGCTACCTAATGAAATGCGAAAGGAAATGCGAAAGGAAATGCTACCTGTTAATGTTGGTGAGGTACCTAACACTTATATAACTAGAGCTGAAGGTATTGAATTAGCTAATAAACTAGTTATGCCATTATCAGATCTTATTATTAATTTAAATAAAATGGTTGTTAAATTAAATTTAAAATTATAAATAAGATTCGCCTACAATACATAAAATATTATTAATATTAAAACATATTATAATATGTTGATTATTTTTTATACAAACTGGTTTAAATAATTCAATATCAAAAATATTATCAATTATTTTATTTATTTTACCAGTACATGATGTAATACCAATTTGTAATGTTATAATATCATTTATATTTGGTTTCCAAATATAATCAAAAATGTTAATAATATTTATTTTTAATGTTAATTCAATATAAACATTTGGAATTTTATCAACTAATCCAACTATATTTCCAGATAAATTATCATTTTTACAATAAAATGGATCAATATCAGTTAATAAGCCAATTAATCCTCCTGGTACAACTTTATCTAATTTTTCATCATCAGTTTTTATTGATAATATTTTTGTTTTAATTGGTTGCCATTCTATTTTATTATTATTATTATTAATAATACCAGGTCTAATTTCAATTTCATCATTAATATTAAAATTACCAGACATTAAAGATCCACCTATAACTCCTCCAGTAATATTATTAAAATCTGTACCAGGTTTATTTATATCAAATGATCTACTTATTCTAAAAAAAGGTTCATCTTTATTATTTATATTATTTAAATAATATTCTGGATTAAATAATTTCATAATAGAATTTACTAAATAATTAATACCTATTCTTTTATTAAAAGATGTTGGTATAATAATAAATGGTTTAATATTTAATTTTTCTAGTAATACATCTAATTCTTTTTTTCTAGTTAATAAAGTATATTTTTCAACTAAATCTATTTTATTAAGACATATAATAAGTTTATCTATTTTTCCTATTTTAGCAGCAACTAAATGTTGATACAACTGTGGTTTTTTAGAAATTGGTTGATCTACAGCTATAACAATAATAGCACCATCCATTAAATTTATTGATGATAACATTGTTAAAGTTAAATCTTGATGACCGGGACAATCAACAAATGAAATATGATTTACTAATTTATTATTTAAATTATTATTAGATGATGTAGTTATATAATTATTATTTTTATATTGAGATTCAGATTCATCATTATTTGTTTCCCATATTTTCATATTAGCATAACCTTGTTTTATAGTTATATTTTTAATTAACTCATTTGAATGTTTTTGAGTTTTAATTCCTGTTAATACTTTAATTAAAGTAGATTTACCATCAGATACACTACCTAAACACCCAATATTTATTATAGGTTGATTTTTGATATAATCATACATATTTATAAATAAATAAAAATTTATTTATAAATGATTTTTATATTATAATTTTATTTGATGTAATAATTTATATTTTGTAAATATTATTATAATTATTTAAAAAATATATATTAAATTATATTAATATGATTGAACATAAATTAATATGTAGAAAATGTAGTGGACCCCATTTAACTATTTATTGTGGTAAAACTATTATTAATACTAATAATAATAATAATAATAATACTAATAATAATAATACTAATACTAATAATAATAATACTAATAATAATAATAATAATACTAATAATTATAATAATAATAATAATAATAATAATTATAATAATAATTATAATAATAATAATAATAATAATAATAATTGGTCAAAAACTCATAAAGGAGATATTTATAATAATAATAATAAATATCATAATATAAAAACTTTTACAGTAAAAATGTCAAATTTACCAGAAGATATAACAGAGGAAGAATTAATAATATTAACAAATGATTGGGGTCATATTAGTAAAATAAAAGTATTAAATTTTAATGAAAATTCTATAGCATATATTAATTTTATTCATAAAGATGAATCTGAATATTTTATAAAAGCATTAGATAAAACACCTTTTGAATATCAAATATTATCAATTAATAAAGTATAAATATTATTTATTATTATATTTATTAACTATAAATATAATAATATAATAATGTTTTTATTTCTATATATTATATATATGAGTTCATTAGATACAATATTAATAAAAAAATATCAAGGTATGTTAGGTTTATCAAATTTTCAAGATATATCGAATAATACTAATTTAACTGGAGGTATAACACTTATTAATAGTTTATGTATATCATCAAATACAATTTTACAAGGTTCTGTAACAATAAAATCTTATATTTTAGTATCAGGTGTTTCAATAATTAATAATAATAATATATTAGGAACCCTTAATGTATCAAATACAAGTACCTTAAATAATGTATCAATGATGACTAATTTAATTACTACTAATTTTGTTAATAATAATAATTTAAATGTAAATGGAAATAGTTTATTTTTAAATAATAGTACTTTTTTATCAACATTAACTATAAATGGAAATTCAAAAATTGAAAATAATTTATTAATAAATAATATTCAAACTAATAATAATAATATAAATATTATTGGTAATATTATAAATATTGGAAGTACAAATTCAATAATTAATATTTATGGTACAACTAATTTTATAGCTACAAATGATTTAAATATATCTGATAAATTAATAACATTAAATTTAAATTCAACTAATGCAGGACCTGCAGATATAGGAAATTTATCAGGTATAGAAATATTAGGCGTATCAGGAACTGGTTATATTCAAACAAACACTGATGGAACAAGATTTCTAATAAAACCTCCAGCAGATGATAAATTATATTATATTGGTATTTTAGATATTAATAATAATTTAAGTATATCTGGTAATACAACTATAATGAATAATTGTACTATATTATCATTATTAACAGTTAATGATAATAGTACTATAAATGGATCAACAACTATAATGTCTAATTTATATATATCTAATAATACAATATTAAATAGTAATGTTAGTATTAATTCTAATTTATATATTTCTAATAATAGTGTTTTTAATTATATAACAATATTATCATCATTAAACGTAAGTAATTCTGGTATTATTGGTAATAATACAATATTAGCATCATTAAATATTTCTAGTAATACAATATTAAATAATTCAATTACATTAAACTCAACTTTATTATTATTTAATAATAACACATTAAATGGTAATACTACTATATCAAGTTATTTAAATATATCTGGAAATACTAATTTTATTAATAATATAACTTTAAATTCTTCATTAAATATATCAAATAACTCAATTATTAATGATAATTTAACAATAGGATCAACATTATATGTTTCTAATATTTCTACATTAAATGGACAAATTTCAATAAATTCAAATTTAAATATATCAAATTATACTATTTTTAATAATAATATAACAATAGGATCAATATTAAATATTAATGGATCTATAATATGTTCATTACCAGAATATTTAACTAATAATGCAGCTGTGAGTGCAGGTGTTCCAAATTTTGGTTTTTATAGAACAGGTGGTATAATTAAAATTAGATTAGATCAAATTGCACCAGTAATAAGTTTATCTGGTGCAAGTACTATTACTTTTTCATCTGGAAATAATTATATTGATCCTGGTGTATATTCTATTGATAATATTGATGGTTATTGTCCAGTATATATTAATTCTATTGTAAATAGTAATAATAATATTGTAATAAATGGACCTATCTTAGTTACTGGAACTAGTACATTAATTCCAAGTACTAATACTTTATCAACTGGATATTTTACTACTACTTATATAGCACAAGATAGTATAGGTAATGTTGGATATAATTATAGAACATTAAATATTATTTAGCTGAACAAATTATTAGTGGTAATTTTAATAGATATGGTGTTAGAGTAAAGAATGGGTGGTTAAAATGTTTCAAATACTAATTATATTATGTCTACTCAAAACTTATGGACTGTTGAAGGTTGGGTTTATTTAACAGATGGATTATCAAGTGGATATGTAAGTAATATTCTTAATCCAAGAAAAATAGGAGATGCGTATGGATTTATGTTTAGCATTTGTGGTATAAGTAATACATAAGGAAGAATTGGTATTTGGTCTGGAGGTCCAGGAGGTACAGGTACAGGAAAAGCAAATGTTGGTTCAATTTATTATAATAATTGGTATCATATTGCATGGCAAAAAAATACAAGTAGTACGGCATTAGATGTATTTTTAAATGGTGTTTATTGTAATACTATACCTATAAGTTATAATTTTACTACTAATCAAGATTGGACTGGATGTACTATTGGTAAACCATTTAATTATCCTAATTTTTATTTTATAGGTACTATTTCAAAATTACATGTATGTTCTGGTAATCTTTATTCTACATCTGGATTTACACCACCTCCAATAATTACTAGTAATTCAAATTCAGTATTTTTATTACAATCAAATAATGGAGGTAATGGATTTGTTGATCAAATTAGTAATACATCATTAACATTTAATAGTACATCTTCATATAATAGTACTTTAATAAATATATAAATTTTATAAATATAAAAAAAATAATTAATTATTAATTAAATTATAATAGTACTATAAAATTTACTATTTTTTGAGATATTTTATTAAATTAAAAATTTAATACTATATTTATAATTTTTAATTTAATAAAAAATATATTTATTATTATTATTATTATTATTTATTAAATTATAATTATTATTTAATGGATATTGATTATTTTGATTTAATGGATATTGATTATTATGATTTAGATTTAATGGATATTGATTATTTTGATATAATGGATATTGATTATATTGATTTTGATTTAATGGATATTGATTATATAAATATTTATTATTTTTAATAGGAACTTGTACATAATATGATTTATTTAATAATGGATTTATTGGATTACATTTAATAGGAACTTTTACAGAATAAGATTTATTATTAATTAATGGATTTATTGAATTACATTTAATAGGAACTTTTACAGAATAAGATTTATTATTAATTAATGGATTTATTGAATTACATTTAATACGAACTTTTACAGAATAAGATTTATTATTAATTAATGGATTTATTGAATTACATTTAATAGGAACTTTTACAGAATAAGATTTATTATTAATTAATGGATTTATTGAATTACATTTAATAGGAACTTTTACAGAATAAGATTTATTATTAATTAATGAATTTATTGAATTACATTTAATAGGAACCTTTTCAAAATAGGATTTATTATTAATTAATACTTGTTTATTTAATAAATCTAAATTATTATTAATTAATACTGGTTTATTTAATACTGATTTATTTAATACTTGTTTATTTAATACTGATTTATTTAATACTTGTTTATTTAATACTGATTCAGTTGGTAAATCTAAATTATTATTATGTATTAATACTGATTCAGTTGGTAAATCTAAATTATTATATATTAATACTGGTTTAGTTGGTAAATCTAAATTATTATTATATATTAATACTGGTTCAGTTGGTACATCTAAATTATTATATATTAATACTGGTTCAGTTGGTAAATCTAAATTATTTAATAGTGGTAATTTTAATGTTGGTATTTTTAATGTTGGTATTTTTAATATATTATAATTTTGTATAATTTTTTTTAAATTATTATTAGGTTTTTTAAATAAATTAATAATATAATTTAAAGGTTTATATATTTTTAAATTATATTTTATATCATTTTCAATTAAAACTAATAATTTATTATTATTATTTGTATCTAATGATATATTTGAGTTATAAATATTTTGATTATTAATTATAAAATTAATAAATTCATATATAGTATTAATATTAATATTATACATTAATTTTATAATTAGTTTATCATTATTAGAAAATTTAATATTTTTTAATATATATATTTGTTTTTTCTTATTTAATAAATCATTTTCATTTAAATTATCTTCTAATGAGTAATAAATTGTATTAATTATAATTTTATATATAAAATTATTCATACATTTTAAATCAATAATACTATCAATTATTGAAATAATAATAGGAGATAATATTTTTATTTTTTTTAATATTAATGAATGATAAATAATTATTAAATATATAATATTTTCCAATTCATTTTTAAAATTTAATATATTATATTTAATATAAGGTTTATTAATATTAAAAAATAATATTTTTATATTATGATAAACATTTAAATTATTAAAATAATAATATTTAAATATTTTTAAATTTGCAAAATATTTATTATAATTATTAAAAGATAAATATGATTTTTTTATTATATTAATTAAATTATTATTAGATTCATCTTCATGGATAGTTAATTTATTAAATTTAAAATTGAATGTATTAGTTATAGCATGTTGAAATGATAAATATAAATTATTATCAATAATATCATTTAATATTATATTATCATAAATAGTATGATAATTATAAGATAATATTTTATTAAATGCATTATTAATAATTGGTCTTATAAAATTAATTAAATTTATATCCATTAAAATATAATATAAATTATAATTTATAATTTATATTATATAAAAAATAATGAATATATATTTTATAATAATATTATTTATTTATATTATATTAGTAATTATATGTATACTATATAAAATGAATAATACAATATATATAAATCAAATTAATAATAAAGTTAATTATAAAAATAATGATACTAATATTGATAATATTAATTTTAAAAATACTAGTAATATAGCAGCTTATAATCAAGTACCATTAAATAATTTAATATTAGAATCTAAAAATTGTTGTCTAATAAAAAAAGAATATATACCTGATATTAATAATATATGGGGTGGTAACTATGCATATAATTTTAATAAATTAACTAATGATGAATGTAATCCTTTATTATATGATATTAATTCTAATACTCAATTATTATTTGATGGTGAAAATAATTGGAATAATAATTTTTGTAATAATCAAAATAATAATTTAGGTTCATGCAGATTTAATATACATGAATGTGTAGATTTTGTAAGTGAAGATTTTTGTAATAATATAAATATAACTAATAATACTAATTTTACGTGGTCACCTAATACATGTGAAGAACCATTGAAATATATATTTAATGATAATATAAAATATAATATTAATACTAATAATTATACAAATTTAAATTCATTTAGTCTTTTTTAAATTTTTAATATGTTTTTCAAATTTATAATATAATCTAAAAAATATATCTCTTATTAATTCAATATTATTTTTTTCAGTTATATTTTTTATAATTAATTTTTCAGCTAAATCTATCATTTTAATAAATCCATAATCATGAAAAAAACTAATTGTATCAATTATAATATAATTTATTAAATTAATTTGTATATTATATCTAACAGCTTCAGCTAATATTGTTCTCAAATGAAAATCTATATTATGACTAATAATAATATTTATATTTTTAATATCTTCTTTAAATTTTTGAATAACGTCAGATGGATCTGTGCCATTTTCAAGTGCAAATTCTTGATTAATACCATGATATTTTATAGTATCTTCATTGATATACATACAATTAGGTTTAATAATAATTCTTTCTGTTTTTTCTATACAATATTCGTTATTTTCAATATAACCAATTTCATAATTTAATATAACTAATCTTGCAAAATTATATAAATTTTTTTTTGAAATATTTTCATTAGTTTTGTGTAATCCATTTGTTTCAGTATGAATAAAACATATTTTAGTACTCATTTATTAAATATACAAAATATCTTTTTAAATTTATTTTATAAATAAATGAGTTTAATATTAAAATAATATATATATATTATATATGACTAATAATATTGATTTAAATACTAAAAATGTAATAATTCAAGAAACACCAGATATAATATTAAATAATAATAATGATAATAATAATATATTTAATAATATATTATCATTTATAATTAAATATAAATTTATTATTATTGGTTGTATAATATTATTAATATTAATATTAATTTATTTTTTTATAAATAAATCAAAAAATAAAACAAGTAAATTTAAAATAAATTTACCATCAATTAAACCTTCTATGAGTTTTGATTTAAATGGAAATTTAATTAATAAAGATACTAATGAACATTTTAATGCCCATGCCCATGAACATGACCCTGACCATGAACATGACCCTGACCATGAAAATGAAAATGAAAATGAAAATGAAAATGAAAATGAACAGGACCATGACCATGAAAATGAACATGAACATGACCAGGAACATGAAAATTTAATACAATATAATTTAACTAATTCAGAATTAGAAAAAATAAATAATGAATTAAATAATAATTAAATAATATTTGAATATTATTTATTTTAAATAATAAAAATTATAATAATTATTTAAAGTTATTAATTTAATTATTAATTAATATGGATAAAAAATCTAAAGAATTTTTATTTGCAGTAGATACAGTTAAAAATTTAGCAAAAACACCTAATAATGAAGAATTATTAAATCTATATGGTTTATATAAAAAAACAATAGTTGGTAATATAAATATAGATAAACCAAATTTTTTAATGGTTAAAGAATGTGCTAAATGGGAAGCTTGGAATAAATGTACTTATTCTCAATGTGAAGCAGAAATAGAATATATTAAATTAGTTAATATTTTAATTGACAAATATGAGGTAAATATGTAATAATCATTTATTTTTAATTTTACATTTTGGATCAATTTTAAATGATTTAGTTCTTTTATCATTAGGAAGAATATTTAGTACACATTTAGTTTTAATACCATATAATGATTCAATACACCCTTTTTCATTATCTTTATCTTTATCATTAGGATTTATTAAACATCTTGATCTAAATTGTTCATATCTATCTCTAACATCTTCATATGTTAATCCTGATTTTTTATTTAACATAGTATTAATTAATTCATGTAAATTATAAACATATCTACTTAATGTATCTCTTGATATAAAAACTTCAGAAGTAATAGGTAATATTTCATAATTTTTTACAAGATTATCTCTACAAGATTTACAAGGTAATATATTTTTTAAATTATATAAAAATTTATAATAACTTCTTTTTTGTTTATTATTTGGATTTATAGGATAATTAAAACTTATTATGTGTAATATATGCCAAAATGGGGGACCCCATATTGAAGTCATCATACCTTCATTAGATTCATAATTATTTAATGAGAATATATATTTTTTACTCATAAATTATATATTATTTAGAATTAAATAATATATAATTTATTAAAATTTTTCATCTAAATTATTTGAAATACTAATACAACCATTATTTAAAGTATCAATTAAACTTAAATTATTAATACCTTTTTTATTAATAATATTATAATTATAATATTCTTTTAATAAATTTAAAATTTTTTCAGAATGATATAATCCAGTATGTATAATAATTGGTTTATTATTATTAATATCTATCATAGCACAACTATACCATTCCATAATATTATTTAATATATCATTTATATTTTCTAATATAGTAATATTAGTATTATATAAATATTTAATAGTATAATTTAAATATATTTTATATTTATTTAAAAATATATTATATTCATATTTAATTTTTAAATAATGTTTACCTAAATTATTAATTTTTAAATAATTAAAAGTATATTTTTCTTTTAATTTTTTTAAACAATATTTATTTTTTAAACAAAAAAAAATATCTATTAAATTTAAATATTTATATAATTCACAATTATCATAATCTTTATTATAATCATTTTTATTAAATAATTCCCAATTAAATAAAATTAATAATGGTCTAATATCAATAGGTTCTATTATTTTATTATTTTCTAAATATATTTTTTTTAATTCTTGTGTATGTTCTCCTAATAACCATAATTCTTCTAAATTTGAATTTTCATCTCTATCTACTTCTTCTAATAATATTACACTTGATTTAAATTTTTTTTTTAACCAATCACTTATTTTAATATAATTAGTACATTTTTCTAATTTATCATGCATATCTGATAATACTATTATATCATTAATAGTATTATTTAAATGTGTATATCCAATTGTTCCATAAATATTTATCATTATTATTATATATTTTATTATAATTTAAATTATAATTTAAATTATAATTTAAATTATATGAATATTATTGAATTATTTAATTTTGTAAAATCTATAAATCAACAGGGTTTAAATACTGATACTCTTAATAATATTAATTTGTTAATAAATAGTTTTACTACTAATAGTTATTATACAAATAAATATATTGAATATATGTTAATATATGATATACTTTATAAAAATATTTATGATATACCACTAGTGCCACCACCAGTACTACCCCCATTAGGAATGATAGGAGGACATAAATTAAAAAAATATAGTTATAAATTTAATAATAATAAATTAAATACTAAATATAATTTAAAATATAATTATTATTTAAATTTATATAAAAATAATCAAATAGGAGGTTATAATAGTAGAGACTTATTAAATAATATAGATACTATTAATGCTAGTGATGAAGTAATAACCAAAGATTTAAACTTAGTATGCGATAGTATGAATAATACTGATGATGATGATGATGATAGTATATTTTATAATGATACTGCTATATGTATAAAAAAACAACATCCAATTAATAATGAAAACAAATATAATATTAATTATCAAAATTACTTATTAAGACGATTATTTAGAGGAATATCAACTGATGAATTTATGAAAGAATTATATGAAGATAAACAATTATATAAAACTTTATTTAATTATATATTTTGTGAATTAAATCTTCATATATCTTATTTTATACATATATATAATAGAGATAATGGACATGACTTAAATAATGATCATATTAAATTTTTATATAAAGGTGGTAATACAATTAGATTATTATTAGATTTTAATGCATCTAATATATATATTCGAGAGACACAAACAATTATAAAAGAATCTATTAATAAAATAAAAGTAGGTGATTGGGATTTTAATTTAATTATTGAATATCAAAAACTTAAAGATGAATTGGGTTTTTCTGAAGAAAAATGTACTAATTTAAAAAATAAATTAGTTAAAGTAATAGCATTAGCACTGCATAATATACAAAACAATATTATTAAAATATTAATAAATTTTAATTTTGATAATTTTATAATTAATTGTACACGTGAAGCAAATACTGAGGAAAGTAAAAATATTATATCTACTATTACTAGGGAAATTAATAATTTTACTATAGATTCTAATGATAAAATTATATTATTTGATTTTAAAAATTATTATATTAATAATGATAATACCAATTCATTAATTATAAATAATTCTAATGATATGAAATATACTATTGTAAATAAATTTAATAATTTATTAGATCGTACTAATATAAATCAAACAAAACAAAGTTATATAGTTTATATTGATAATATTAATGGAATTACACTTAAAGGTAATGTGGATTTTACATTATTTAGATTTAAATTAGATAATAATATATTATATAATAATATAACACTTAAGGATCGTATTAAAAACAAACAAATGAAAGCTGGAATTGAATTAATTGATGTATCTATAGTAAATATGAAAGATAAAAAATATACAATTTTTAAATCATTATTTGAGTTTATTTATCCACAAGGTATAAAATATACTATTATTAACTTTAAAATTTTAGATAATTATGGTATAGATATATCTATACCATCTTCAGAATATATGATAATTGATATATTAAGTATGTTATATACAGAAAAACTATTTCCTTGGTTTGATTTAAAATATAATAAACGAATAAATAGAATAATACTCCTTTATTCATCAATACATGAACCAATATATACAAATTTTATAAATACTAACTCATCTATTTTAAAAAAAATAATTGATATTAAAAATAAAGACAAAACAGTTAATTTTTTTATAGAATCATATAAAACATTTTTATATAATTCTATAAAAAAAAGTATATTTGAATATATATATTTAATATTAATTTTTTTATTTTCATTTGATCTTTCACAACAAATATTCAAAATCAATATACGCGGCCATCATTCTGAATTATCTAATTATAAATTATTTGAAGAATTTCATGATAAAATATCATATGATTATTTATTTAAAATATATAATATTTTTAAAGAATTTTTAATTATTAAAGATATAAATAATATTCATTTTATATATTTTAATAATGAATTATTTACTATTAATGAAACTTTAGGTAATAATTTATTTAATTTTATAATTACAAATATTTTTGAAATAATAATTTTTTTAATATTTGTAAAAGATAGATCTAAATTAGAACATACGCATTTAATGTATAGTGATAATATTTATCAAATCTATATCAATTGCGATAACCATAATATGTGCGATGGTATTTCTGGAAATATTTATAAAATGTCGCAGATTATTGATAATTGTGAAATGTATTTAGATGATTTTGATAATTATATTAAAAACTTGATTAATATTTTTATAATAAATTCATATACTAATTCAGGTTTAAAGAGAGATAAATCAAATTATGAAACAGATATGTTATGTTAATAATAATTTATTAATCAATAATCAAATAAAATTTAATAATTACTAATTAATTATTCCATCTTTAACATTTATTTTTTTATTAAAAAGTGATTTAACTTTATTATTATGTGTTATATATAAAATAGTTTTATTTTTAAATAATTCTAGTAAATTTTTACATATTTCATATGCTAATTCATCATTTAAATTTTCATCAATTTCATCAAATAGTAATATTTTAAAATCATTACTAATAATTATATAAATAGTTCTTGCAATAACTAGTCTAATTTTTTCACCACTACTTAGTTTTTCAATAATAATATTATTATTTTTTTTATAAATAAAATTAGATATATTTAATGCAATATTAATTATATCAATATCAGGTTTACTATTATAATTAGTAATAATATCATATAATAATCCATTATAAATATCTTGATGATTAGGTAAAATTAAATAAGAATTATTAATTATAGTATTAATATCAGGTTCGATCTCTAATTTTTCTGGATTTAATATACCTTTTAATAAATATAATAATGATGTTTTACCACTACCTGATATACCATCAACTAAATAATGTTGATTAATATTTATAATAAGTTCATTATTACAAATTATTTTAGGTAATTTATTATAGATTTTTTTAATAATAATATTATTATTTATATTATTATTATCATTTTGTTTATAATTATTAATTAATTTAATATAATTATTTAAATAATCAATTCTTTTTTTCATTTTACTAAAATTAACTTGACCTCTATAATACTGAAGTAATTTATTATTAACATATTGAATATCAAAAATTAAAATAAAATAAATAAAAAAATCATTTTGATTAATATTAGATATTCTATTATTAATGATAATAAATATATATATAAACATAATTAAATCAGTTTTATATTCAATTATAGTATTATTATATGATATATTTTTATTGGTATCTTCTAATTTAATAATATTATTTTTATAATAATTAATATTAAAATTATTATTAATTAATAAAGATTTACTATTAATTGTATAATTTCTAATAATATTATCATATTTAAAAACAATATTATCTAATTCAATATCAGTATTTAATTTATTTTTATATAATTTATTTATAATTAAAAAATATAATATAAATAAAATAATAATTAAATAATAATTTTTATTAAAAGCATTTATACATAATGTAATAAATCTAAATATAATTTCATATTTAATTCTATTATTATTAATATATTCTTCAATATGATCATTTAAATGATCAATTACAGTATAATATTTATTTAAATCAAAATTTAATTGTTCATATTTATTAAGTTTTGATATTATATTTATATAATAATCATAATTTGCAATTTTAATATTTTTTAGTAATTCATTTTTAATTTTATTAAAATAATAATCAATTGGTATATTTATAAAAATAACAAAAAATAATATATTAGTACAATTATTAATTATATTTAAATTATTTAAAATTAACTTATTAAAATATAATAATAACCAATAAAATATTTCATTACACAAAATTGATAATATAGATAATATTAAATATTTATTATATATATTATTTAAATCATATTTATTTAATAATATTTTAATATGTTCATCAATAATCATTACTAAGAATTAGATAATTATTAATAAAAAATAAATTAAACTTTAAGAACGTTTATTTATAATTTCTTGTAAAACTTGTTCACCTGTATTTAATCTTTCTAACATAACCATATGATCAGATCTTAAAGTTTCAACTAATAAAAATAAATTATTTGAATATTCTATTTGTTCAGTTAATTCATTATTTTTTATTTCACTTAAATTTAATTTAATATTTAATTCTTCAATTTGTTTATTTAATTTTTTAAATATTAATTCATTATTAGAAAAAATATATTGACTTTCATCAATATATTTTTGTAATTTTAAATCATACTCATTTATTTTAGAAGTTAATAATACTTCTAATTTAGTTTGTTTATTATTATAATTACTTATTATTTCTTCTAATTCTTTTATTTTATTTATTTGTTTTTCATTATTGATATTTTGTATATTTATTTTTTTTTTAAGTTCTAATATAGTTTTATTATACTCATTATTTTTTTCTTCAATTAATAAAAATCTAGAATTTAAATTTGACATATCTTTTTCATAACTATTAATTTGTTTTTCAAATTTTGTAATTTTATTAATTTCTTTATCAAAATATATACTTTTTGTATGTAATATTCTTATAGATTCTTCTATAAGATTTTTTAAATTATTTATTTTCTGATCAATAGTATCTAAATAATCTTTAGTATTTGTTATAATTATAATAATTTCTTTAATAACATCTTTAATATAATAAAAATCATCAATATTTATTTTTAATATTTGTATAATATTATTATCTAAGTCTGGTGATATTTTTTTAAATAAACATCTTGAACATTCACAATCCTCATTTGATCCTGATGATAAATTATAATTTTCCATAAATTTTAACAATAATTGATTCATGATTAATGATATATATATACATAAATTAACTTTATTCAATAATACTAATTTAATTCAATTTTTTTATTATAACATTTTATTTTATATAATTAAAAAACTTAATTATATAAAATATATTATAATTATATATTAAAAAATTAATGAATATAAATAGTTTACTTACATCTACATATAGCGTGTTATATTATTTAGCTACTGATACATATAGTGATTTAGATTATGTTTCTTATCATTATTATAATAGATGATAATAATATATTGTATTTTATTATGGATGTAAATTATAATTAATCCAATTTTGAATAGTTTTATTATTTTTAAACATTAATAAATTTAATCCATTTATATAATTATTAATATATAATTCATTTTCTTCATTATCTATTAAAAGTATTGTATTATGTATTAAATTAATTAGTTCAGGTGTATAAATATATATTATTCTTTCAAATACTTCATCAATATTAATAATTTTTTCATTATTAAATAAATTATCAATTTCAGTTGCATCGCAAAATTCTAATAAATTTTTATACATATTTATAACTTGACTAATAGTATTATTTTCACTTGAATTATATGTTTCTAATAAATTATCTAAACCTTTTATACTCATTTTAATAATTAATGTATATAATTCTATAGATAATGGTGTTTTTTTATTAATTGTTGGGTTATACCATTTTATAAATCTTTTAATAACTTGAAATAAAAAAAATAAATTATCTTTACTGTCTTTGTTATACCATCTACTGATCGGTTGAGTAATTGAAGGATATTGTAAATTTAAAATATTTTCTTGAATTGATAATTTAGTTCCTATAGGAGCTATTGATAATAAACATAATTGTATTATTGATTGTAATGGTTCTAATATCATAAATATTTTATCTTTATTTTTACTATATAATAATGTATTATATAAATGTGTTAATTGTAGTGGTTCAAGATGAAATAAATTATTCATTATTAAAAAATAATATGTTTTTTTAAATTAATTTTAATAAAAAATATTTTTATAACATATTTCACAAAAATTAATATCAAATAAATTATAATTAATTTTTTTACAATTAATATATCTTGCTAAATTTTTACATGTATTACATAAATTATTTTTATAATACATAATATATCTTACTGAATAAGCATGATTTTTAATAAAATCTTTATCTTGTCTAGTATAATAATCTATAAATTTTAATTTAAATAACAATAATATATCTTTCATATCTAATTTAATATATTTCATTTCAAATAAATCATTAAAATATGATTCGGGGTTTTTAGGATATCTCATTGGTCTAATCTTTCTTTGTAATATTTTATTAGTTTTTGTAATTATTATAAATTCTTTAGCTATATATTGTCCAATTGTAATTACACAAACTGGTTCTTTCCAAAAATGTATTGGAATTTTAATTTTTGAAAAATAATTTATTAATTCTTCAGTTATTGATATATTTAAATTAATAAACATTCTATTTATAAAGAATTTTTTAATATTATTATTCATTTCAAAAAATTCATCATTATATATGAAAGATAATATTTTTCTCCATAAATTAATATTTAATAAAATTTTTTTAGAATTATTATAATTATTCATGTGTAATTAATATAAATTAATATTTAATATGCATTAAACATATTATTTATCAATTTTTTATATATTTATACTTTAATTATTATTAACTTTGTTTTTTAATTCAATATATTTTTTTTTATATTTATTATATTTTTTAGAATAAGTAGCCATTTTATATAATGAATGATTATTATCTTTCATTTGAGAATATTTACTTGATTTTTCTTTTATTTTTTTTAAATAAGTTTTTTTATCATAATTATCATAATTATCATAATTATCATTATCATATAATAATATATTTGCAGCAAATACAGCCCATCCAGGAATATTTGCTAATTTTTTTACATTATTATTAAAACTAATATAATCAACGTTATTAATAAAATTAATATATATACATTCAGGATTTATATCATATCCATAATAATTTAATGCTTTAAAAATTAATATTTCTTCTATGTCATCAGATTTATTAATTAATTTTTCTTTTAAATTTAAAATATCTTTCAATATATTATCTATAAAAATTAAATCATAATTATAAATATGATAATTATATGATAATATAATTTTTTGTAAATGTTTTTTAATTTTACATTTTTTATTAATAATATTTTTTAAAATATCATTCATAAAATTATTTTTCTCAATATATAATTTATAATCAGTATTATTTAATGGTATAATTAAATTATTTTTTTCTAATTGAATTAATGCTTCATATAATTCAGATGGTTGTCTTATTATTCCATGATTTAAAGATGGAGATAATTCATAATAAAATCCAGAATAAAAATTACTAGGTGGACATTTTAATATATTATTTTTATTTTCTTGATAAGGATTTAAACACCATTCACTTGAAGTAGAAATAGCAGAGCTAATACATGTAATATTAAATTCTTTTAAATTATTAAATGTTAATTCATCTAAATATTTTAATTTATCTTCTCCATATTTATTTATAAATTTTTCAAAAAGGGTATTTATATTAACTAATGGTTTATTATAAAAAATATCATCATAATCATTATTAAATATTGCTGGAACAATATGATATTTCGTTGGATAAATTGATAATAATAATCCTAATTCATTATTATTATGTAATTTATAATCATTTCTTAAAATTTCTACTTTTTTTAAAAAATCAATTTTAGATATTTGAGTAAAAGTTTGTGTTTTAAATAAAAATTTTATTAAAAATAATTCAATAATTAAAAAATATTCATGTAATATCTGATCTGCATAATAATGACTAAAATATATACTTTTTTTTTTTATACTATCTAAATTAAAAAAAGAGGAATTAATATATTCATCTATACCATATCCATAGAAATTTCGTCTTGGTTCATGTGATGATATATCTCTATGAGTTAATATTGGTAATTCATTATTTTTATTTAATAAAAATGTAATTCCTATACTTCTTTTATATGTATCATCTGTTATAAAATGTTCAGAATTAGTAGAGTTTACAAATTGAACTATTCCAGCAACCGCTGATCTAGGATATATTTTACCATCAATATTACATTTAACTTTATCATTCCATCCTGTTATATAACCTAATGAAGATGGAATTAAATAAAATTCTTTTTGATAACCATTGCTTATATCATTCATATATTTTATCCATAAAAAATCATTATAGGCAGGACAATTAGCATGTGCGTCTCTATATACTAAATGTTTTGGACGTTTAATTAATTTATCATTAAAAATGTAATCAGTTTGTTTTAATGTTATATATCTTAATTGTTGACCGATATATCCATTAGTAATATGTCCTTCTGTAGAAGTTCCTTTATTTTCAATAAAAGGTCCATCAAATTTATAAATAAAAAATTCACCTGGAATATCATCTACTTCTACTTGTAAATTATTATTTCTACTTTTTGATGCTAAATGATAATAAAATAAAAATCGTTCCATTCCATTTTTAAATGGAAAATCTTCATATTTTTTTAGAATATTATAAAAATTATTTAAATATATTCTCATATTAGTTTGATATCCTTCTTCAAAATCATTATACTTAAATTTATCAAATTGTTTAGTTAATATAAGTGATTCATCATCTCCCTTTAACATTTTAAATCCTTTTTCTAATAAAAACCAATCAAAATAAAGTCTAATATTGCAATTAGGAAAATAATATTTAAATACTAATATACATTGAATTTGTGTTTTAAAATATTTTTTTGTCCAACCGCTATATTGTTTATTATATAATATATCATTTGGCATAAATAATGATAATATTAACATTGGACCATCTCTTATAATTAAATTATTATTATTACCAAAATTAATAACATATTTATATAATTTAAAATAATCTTTTTTATAATTTAAAATTTTATCTTTTAAATATTCTTGTTTATCAAAATATATATTTGAATTAATATTATGACTATTTAATTCATCTTTATTTTGTAAAAAGTCTTGATTATTTATATATGCACTAGATGTTAATGATTTTGGTAAATGTATATCTTCTTGATTTGTTGTTGATTTTGGTAAATGTATATCTTTTTGATTTGTTGTTGATTTTGGAAATTCTATATCTCCTTGAATTACAATATCATTATGACCAAAATTATTATATGATTCTATTATTTCTAATAATGAATTATTTGAATATTCAGTTAATTGGGGTGACTCTTGATTTAAAAAAGATTTAAAATTAAAAGTTGACTCTTGTTTTAAAAAAGTTTTAAAATCAATTTGATTTAAAATTAAATCTAAATCATTTATTATATTAGGTACTAAACTATATTCTAAACTAGGCTTAACTATAGAACTTAATTCATCTTTTTTAATTTTTGTTATTGAATTAATAAATTCTTTTAGAGTAATATATTTATTTAAATATAATAATAACAAATTATTCATAAATAAATATATATAATTAATATCTACTTTTTGATTTTGTTTTATTAATAATATATTAAATTTATTTAAATTTAATTTTAAGTTTTTCTCAAGTATACTATTTTTATCAATAATATATTTAATATTATTTAAAAAAATAGTATTATTTAATTTTTTTTTATTATTTAAAAAAAAATTAATAATTATATTATTTTTATTAATTAAATTTTCATAATTATACATGTTATATATATATATATATTTATAAAAAAATTGATAAATATTATTTATAGAAATAATTTTAAATTTAAGTAAAATGTGCGAATACTTTGAAAATCATATTGGTAATTATAATGATGAAAATCCTACAGAATATTTTAAATTTAAATATCCATTAGATCATTTTCAATTACATGGTTGTAAAGCAATAGATAATAATGAAAATATATTAGTAACAGCCCATACAGGAAGTGGAAAAACTTGTTTAGCATTATATGGAATTGCAAAAACATTATTATTAAATAAAAAAGTAATTTATACATCTCCTATAAAAACTTTATCTAATCAAAAATATGCTGAATTTTTAGAACATTTTAAATCTATTGGTATTATGACTGGAGATATTAAAATTAATCCTATTGCTGATTTATTAATAATGACAGCTGAAATATTACGTAATTCTTTATTACAATCAGTAATTATAGACTCATCTCAAAAAAATAGTGAATTAGAAACAAGTTGTACAACTTTCAAAGAAAATTCTAGAACAACCGGAGATTGTTGTACAACTTTCAAAGAAAATTCTAGAACAACCGGAGATTGTTGTACAATCAATAGTATAGCTATTGATTCTAGAACTTGTGAAACAAGTTGTACAACTTTCAAAGAAAATTCTAGAACTTGTGAAACAAGTTGTACAACTTTCAAAGAAAATTCTAGAACTTGTGAAACAAGTTGTACAACTGTAAAACAAGTTCTAGAACCAATACAAAGTATTGGTTGTACATTTAATTGGAAATTTAATCCAGATGATATAGGTTGTGTTATATTAGATGAAGTACATTTTATAAATAATCCAGAAAGAGGTAAAGTATGGGAAGAAATAATAATTAATTTGAAACCAAATATTCAATTAATAATGTTAAGTGCAACAATAACTGGTGCTGAAGAAATGGCAAAATGGATAGGAAATTTAAAAAAAGTAAAATGTCATTTAATATCAACTTTAAAAAGACCAGTACCATTAAAACATGGTATTTGGTGGGAAAATGAAATTAATTATTTTTTACATGGAGATAAAAATTGGATAGAAAATATTTGGAATATTCTATCAAATAAAATAAATAATTTTTATAAAAATAATAAATTTTCATTAAATCAATTTTTTAATTGTATAAAATATTTATTTGATAATGATTTAACTCCAGCTAATGTATTTTTATTAAATAGAAAATTATTAGAACAATATGCTAAAAAAATACCGTATTATTTTGTAACTAGTGAAGAAACAGGAAAAATACAACAAATTTGGAAAAAAAAATTACATAAATATAACAAGTTTTATGATAAAACTACTGAATGGAATGATTTATATTTACTAGTATCTAAAGGTATTGGAATTCATCATTCAGGCATGATACCTATTTTAAAAGAAATAGTTGAAATTTTATATGAACAAGGATTAATTAAAATATTATTAGCAACTGAAACATTTGCAATGGGAGTAAATATGCCAACAAAAACTGTTGTATTTTGCGAAACAACTAAATATGATGGAATAAATGAAAAACGTATATTAAGACCTGAAGAATATGGTCAAATGGCAGGTAGATCAGGTAGAAGAGGTAAAGATGTTGTTGGACATGTAATAATATTACCTACTCCATATTTTATAGATGAAGAACAAGCTAAAATAATGATTCAAAGTAAACCTCAAACAATAATTTCAAAATTATCAATTGACCCTATATTTATAATAAAACAAATATTAAATATTAAAATAAATAATATAGATGAATTAATTAAAATAATAATAGAATTTTGTAATAATTCATTATTTAATTATCAAGAAAATAATAATAATTATTTATTAAAAAATAAATATGAAGAATTAAATAATGAAATAAAAATTATTGAAGAAAAATTATATTTATCTAATGAATTTAATCAAGAATTATATTTACAATATTATAAATTAATTGAAATTAATAATAAATTAAAACCAAATGGATTTATAAAAATATCTAATAATATTTATAAAAAATTAATTTTAGAAAAAAAAGATTTATTAAAAAAAATAAATATACAAGATTTAAATATTATTGAAGATTATATTAATAAAAAAACAAATATTAATAATTTAGAAATTAAATTATTAAAAAATAAAACTAAATTAAATAATCAAATTAATATTATTATAAATTTTCTTATAAAATTAAAATATATTGATAATAATTTTGAATTAACTAAAATTGGTATATTAATGTCTGAAATAAATGAATGTAATCCATTTTTAATTAGTTATATTATTTATAATAATTATTTAGATAATTTAGAATTTAATGAAATTGTTGCATTATTTTCTATTTTTATAAATGAAAATAAATCACCTATTGATATATATATATCTGAATTAAATTGTACTAATATTTGTAAAGATATATTATATAAAATTGATGATTCAATTAATAATTATAAACAGTTAGAAGATGAATTAAATAAAGAATTGCCATATCCTAGTTGGTTAGATTGGAATATTAATTATTCAATGTTTAATATAACTTTAGATTGGGCATCAAATAATATTCAAAATATAGATATTACTGGAAATTTTATTAAAACAATTTTAAGAATAACTAATTTATTAAAAAATATTGAATCAATTGCAATAAATTTAAATAACATAAAATTATTTAATAAATTAGAAGGATTTGAAGAAAAATTAATTAGAGATTATGTTACAACAGATTCATTATATTTATAAAAATATAAATTTAATTATTATAAATATAAATTAAATTATTAATATATTTACTATTATTTAAAATATAAGTAAATGATATATTTATAATATTATCATAATAATAATGAAGCCATTTATTATTTTTATTTATAATTATTGAATAATTATTATCTTTATAAAAAACTATAAATTTTAATTTAAATTTATATTCATATTTAAATGTATTAATATAAAATGGAATATATAATATTTCAGAAACTATAATATTTATATCATTAATATTATAATTTCTAGTATTATTATTATAATAAATTCTATCAATTCCAATAATAAGATATTTATTAATAAATATTCTTTTTTTTATATATAGTTCTTTATAATTACACCTAGTACAACTTAAACTGGATTCATTATATGAATATAATGAATCATCATAATCTAATTTCCATTTAAAATTATTATTAATAGTATTTTGAATATTATTATCATTATTAATATTAATATTAATATCATCTTCTACATACTTATATATATAATTACAATTATTACATTTTATTTTATTAATATATACACATTTATTATTTAAAATAATATTATTTAATATATATTTATCAATTATAAATAATAATTCATAAAAGTTTGTTTGATTAGATAAATATTTAATAATATTATTATTTTTATTTATAATATATAATATAATATCATATAAATTTATATTTTCATGATTATTAATATTTTTAATATTATTCATTATAATATTAAATTTATTATTATAAATTATATCAGATACAAATGAGTCAGTTATATTTAATTCTAATAATAATCTAATAATATGTTCAAATGGATGATTTCCATTTTTATTATCATAAATTATTTTATTATTATATATATATGGTATATTATCAAATAATGCATTTCCATAATAATATTTATTTATATTTGATAATATAATATTACTAATATCATTATTAATAACTTTATTAAAACATAATTTTAATATATTACTAGCATTATTATAATTTTTAGTTTTATAAAGTTTATCACTAGTTATATTGTTATTTGGATTATAAATTTTCATTAATATAATATATATATAATATTTATAATTTTTTATTTCATTTTTTATTATAATAACATAATATACACATATAAATAATATAAATAAAAATTAATAAATAACTTATTTTATGTTTAAATGACAACCCCAACAAAATCGTAAACCACTCTTAGCATAATTTTGACAATACGTAAAATTAGTATTACGACAACAATATATTTTATTAAAAATTTCGTAATATTGTGCATATTCATAATTATTGTTAACTTCTAGTTTTTTGGGAGGCCAAACATTATATCTTATAGGTAATTTATACTCATAATATGGATTTCTATTATTTCCATCAAGTTGATATGGAAATGCATCCATACATAAATTTTTTATATCTCTAATATTAACTATATTTTTTTGATTAAAAAATTGTTTTTTTAAATAATATTGTGTATCATAATCACTATAACTTATAATTTTTTTAATAATTTCATTGCATTTAAAATTAAAATTATCTATCATATATTGTTCTATTACAAATATAATTAAATATATATAATTTATAGTACATAAATTATCAATCGCATCAGATACAAATTTTGATTTATTAATATTTGGAAATGATAAAAAATATTTATTTTTAGGATACCAAATATCTCTTAAATAGTTATTTAAATATTTATGAATAAATATTTTATTTTTATTAGTACATTTTTTACAGCACATTTTTTTAGGACTATCATTAGTACATATATTTATTTTATATTTATTAGAACATACATCTTTACTAATAAATCCATAACATTTATCACACATCTCTATAATATTTGTTAAATAGTATTATGAAAAATCTAATATATTTATTTATAAACTAATTTAATTAAAAATAATTCAATTTTTATTAATTCTATTATATTTAATTTATTATTTATATACATTTAACAAATTTATAAAATACTAAATAATATATATATTGCTTAGACATAATTTATTAATTTATTATTAGTAAATTAAATTTTATAATGATATTTAAGTATTTTTTTTTATTTTATTAATATATTTAAAACATTTTTCAAATCAATATTTTGTTACATTCATTTAATAATAACTTGATGTAATTATTAATGTTACAAAATTATATAGAAATATTAATTTTTTTAATTTTTAATAATAAATTAAAAATAATATATTTATTTATATAAAAATTGAAATAATATAATTAACAAAATGACATTTAGAACAATATCTGGTAAAATATTATTTAATTTAGATAATATATATACTAATTTTTATGATTTTAATAATAGTATATTACAAAAATTAAAAGAAAATATAGAAAATAAAGATAATATTATTATTAAATATATTTATAATAATCATACAATTGATTCAACTAATTATAATGATTTTATTAAAGATTTTGATAATACTACAAATATAACTATTATATTTCAAAAATTACAAAAAAATTATTCTACAGATTATGCATTTGCAGTTATTAATAATAATGGTAATGTAATTACCTGGGGTAATCCTAATTTAGGAGGAGATTCTAGTAAAGTTCACTCTCAATTACTTAAGACAAATATTGTAGAAATTTATTCTACCTCAGGAGCATTTGCAGCTATTAATGAGGATGGTAATATTATAAATTGGGGTAATCCCTGGTATGGTGGAAATTCTAGTAACGTTCAATCTGAATTACAAAATATAATTTAAAATTATAGTTTAAATTAGACAAATAATATATTTATTTTATAAAAAATTGATATTAATATAAATTATTGATATTAATATAAATAATTTGTATTAATTAACGCAATGATATTTAATACATTGTCTGGTGAAGAATATATAATAGAAATTAATTTAAAAATATGTATTAATTTTAATAATTTTAATAATTATGTATTATTAAATATAGAAAATAAAGATAATTGTATTATTAAATATATTTATAAAGGAAATGAAATTAATTCAAATAATTATAATGATTTTATTGAAGAATTTGATAATACTACAAATATTACTATTATATATCAAGAATTACCCAAAATTTATTCTACACATGATGCATTTACAACTATTGATAATAATAGTAATATTATTACTTGGGGTTATCCTTACGATCCTTACGATCCTTATGATAAAGGTTATTCTATTAAGCTTAAATTACGCAAGTGGAAGCAATGCAATATAACTATTAAAAAAATTTATTCTACAAAAAAAGCATCTGCCGCTATTACTAATAATGGTAATGTTATAACTTGGGGAGATCCTTATACTGGAGGAGATTCTAGTAAAGTTCACTCTCAGCTATGCAATGAAAATATAGTAGAAATTTATTCTAATAACTTTGCATTTGCAGCTATTAATAATGAAGGTGATGTTATAACTTGGGGTGATCCAAAGTTTGGAGGTGATTCAAGTGAAGTTCACTCTCAATTACTTGAGTGGAAGCAATGCAATAAAAATATACTCAAAATTTATTCTACATCTAATGCATTTGCTGCGATTAATGAAGATGGTGATGTTATAACTTGGGGTAATCCTTATACTGGAGGTAATTCTAATAAAGTACAAAATCAATTACGTAAGTGGCAACAATGCAATAAAAATATACAAGAAATTTATTCAACATGGTATGCATTTGCAGCTATTAATAATGATGGTGATGTTATAACTTGGGGTAACCCTGAGTATGGAGGAGATTCTAGTAAAATTAAATTGGAAAATATACTCAAAATTTATTCTACACGTGAAGCATTTGCAGCTATTAATAATAATAATAATGTTATTACTTGGGGATCTTTTAATAAAGAATATTTGTTTGGATACATAACAAAATTAAATAAAAATATAAAAGATATTTATTCTATTAATAATAGTAATGTAATTAATTGTGATTATACTGAATATAAAGATGTTGACAAATTACACGATTGGCAGCAATGCAAGGAAAATATACTCAAAATATATTCTACAGCATTTGCATTTGCAGCTATTAATGAAGATAATGATCTTATAACTTGGGGTCATTCTAATTATGGAGGTGATTCAAGTAATGTTCAATCACAATTACATGATTGGCAGCAATGCAATAATAATATAATAAAAATATATTGTACACAGTTTGCATTTGCAGCTATTAATAATAATGGTAATGTTATTACTTGGGGTCATTCTAAATATGGTGGTAATTCAAATAATGTTAAACTACAATTAACAAATATTGTAGAAATTTATTCTACAGCAGGAGCATTTGCAGCTATTGATGATAATGGTAATGTTATAACTTGGGGTAATTCTTATGATGGAGGAGATTCAAGTGAAGTTCAATCACAATTACAAAATATAGTAAAAATTTATTCAACATATGGTGCATTTGCTGCTATTAATAATGAAAGAAATATTATAACTTGGGGTGATCCTTATCAAGGAGGTGATAATGTTTATAGACAATTAAAAATATAATTTAAATAATTATTAATACATTTATTTTATAAAAAATTGATGTATTTTTACTATAAATAATTTTATTAATACAAAATTATATATTAATTAACAATGATAATAAATATACTATCTGGTAAACTATTTAATTTAGATAAAATTTATTCTAATTTTAATGATTTTAATGAAATAATATTACAAAAAATAAAAAATATAATAAATATAGATAATTGTATTATTAAATATATTTATAAAGAAGAAATTATTAATTCAGATAATTATAATATTTTTATTAATGAATTTAATGATACAACAATAATAACAATTATATTTCAAAATATACCAATAATTTATTCTACAAAGAATGGGTTTGCTGCTATTAATAATAATAATACTATTATAACTTGGGGTAATCCTAATTATAGAGATTCTATTGAAGTAAAATTACTTACTTGGCCGCAATGCAATGAAAATATACAAAAAATTTATTCTACAAACAGATCATTTGCTGCTATTGATAATAAATGTAACGTAATTACGTGGGGTGATTCTGAATGGGGAGGTAATTCTAGTGAAGTTCACTCTCAATTATGCAAGGAAAATATTAAAAAAATTTATTCTACACATTATGCATTTGCAGCTATAAATAATAAAGATACTGTAATAACATGGGGGTCTCATATAAGTGGAGGTAATTCTAGTGAAGTTCAATCTAAATTACAAGATTGGCAGCAATGTAAAAAAGATATAGTACACATTTATTCTACATCGCGTGCATTTGCTGCTATTAATAATGAGGGTAATGTTATAACTTGGGGTGATCCTACTTGTGGAGGAGATTCAAGTAAAGTTTACTCTCAATTATGCAAGAAAAATATAACAAAAATTTATTCTAATTATGGTGCATTTGCTGCTATTAATGAAGATGGTGCTGTTATAACTTGGGGTCATTCTATATATGGAGGTAATTCTAGTAAAGTTCACTCTCAATTATGCAAGGAAAATATACTCAAAATTTATTCAACAAGTTATGCATTTGCAGCTATTAATAATAATGGCGATGTTATAACTTGGGGTGATCCTTACGCTGGAGGTGATTCTAGTGGAGTTCACTCTCAATTACATAAGTGGCAGCTATGCAATAAAAATATACTCGAAATTTATTCTACATCTAATGCATTTGCTGCTATTAATGAAGATGGTGATGTAATAACTTGGGGTAATCCTAAATATGGAGGTGATTCAAGTGAAGTTCAATCTCAATTACAACATATAAAAAAAATTTATTCTACAACTAGTGCATTTGCTGCTATTAATGAAGATGGTAATGTTATATCTTGGGGTAATTATAGGTATGGAGGAGATTCAAGTAAAGTTCAAGTTAAACTATGCAAGAAAAATATAATAAAAATTTATTCTACATCTCAAGCATTTGCTGCTATTAATGAAGATGGTGATGTAATAACTTGGGGTCATCTTTATAATGGTGGAGATTCAAGTGAAGTTCAATCTCAATTACGCAAGTGGCAGCTATGCAAGAAAAATATAGTAAAAATTTATTCTACCTCTAATGCATTTGCAGCTATTAATGAAGATGGTGCTATTATAACTTGGGGTGATCCTACTTGTGGAGGAGATTCTAGTAGAGTTCAATCTAAATTACTTGCTTGGTAGCAATGCAAGAAAAATATAATATAAATTTGTAGTTTTTAATAAATTAAAAAAATAAAATATTTATTTTATAAAAAATTGATATATTATTAATATTAATATATTATATTATTAATCAATAATGATATTTAATATATTATCTAGTGAAAAATATATTATAGAAATTGATTTTGATATATGTAATAATTTCAATGATTTTAATAATTATGTATTAAAAAATATAAAAACACAGATAATTGTATTATTAAATATGTTTATAATGAATATATAATTGATTTAAATAATTATAATAATTTTATTGAAGAATTTAATAATACTACAAATATTACTATTATATTTCAAGAATTATTAAAAATTTATTTAACAAGTAATGCATTTGCAACTATTAATAATCAATGTAACGTAATAACTAAGGGTCCTCATCAGTATGGAGGTGATTCAAGTAATATTCAATTACAATTACTAAATATAGAAAAATTTATTCAACATATTATACATTTGTAGCTATTGATAATAAAGGTAACGTTATAACTTGGGGTGATTCTAGGTAGGGAGGAGATTCTAGTAAAGTTCAATCACAATTACTTAAGTGGCAGCTATGCAAGCAAAATATAGTAAAAATTTATTCAACATATGGTGCATTTGCTGCTATTAATAATGAAAGAAATATTATAACTTGGGGTGATCCTTATCAAGGAGGTGATAATGTTTATAGACAATTAAAAATATAAT
>Ga0247832_1001430_pt1 | contig 41805 bp, 35 predicted proteins | sample LaCruzMarch2015__10_FD_192407 | JGI IMG/M metagenome (GOLD analysis project Ga0247832, IMG submission 192407) | Freshwater microbial communities from meromictic Lake La Cruz, Castile-La Mancha, Spain - LaCruzMarch2015_4m | ecosystem: Environmental > Aquatic > Freshwater > Lake | place: Spain... | reverse complement strand
TCGCCGCACAGCGGCCAGGGCGGCGGCTTCGGTCTCGATGCTGATGCGCAATTCGAGCAGGGCGATCACATCGTGCAAGGTGCTCAGTTGGCTGGGGTTGATGCGAAATGATGGGGACTCCGATTGCTCCAGCACAAAGGTGCCAATGCCGTGGCGCGTCTCCACCAGCGCTGCGGCTTGCAGTTTGGATATCGCCTCGCGCACCACGGTGCGGCTCACGCCAAAGCGTTCCATGATGGCCGCTTCGGTGGGCAGTTTTTGGCCACTGCTCAAAGTGCCATTCTGGATTTCGGTGCTCAGCTGATCGACCAGTTCAAAGGTCAGGCTGCGCGATTTGCGTTTTTCTGGGGCGGCTTGCGGGGTGTTCATCGGGTAAGTACGCATTCCAGTTTTTATGGTGACTCTGATAATTTACTTGTACGACAACTGATCACATGAATCTCTAGATCCCAATGTAGCAGAACAGCGCAGACCCGAGCCCCTTTTTTGATGAACCAGGAACTGTAACTTCGTGACGCCTCTTGCCATCCGCCACGTGCGCATCACGCCCATTGCGTTCCGTGATCCGCCGCTGCTCAACGCGGCGGGAATTCACGAGCCATGGGCGCTGCGCTCCATCATTGAGATTGAAACCGCCTGTGGGCGCGTTGGCATCAACGAGACCTATGGCGATTTGCCCATGCTGGAGGCGCTGGCCAAGGCAGCGCCGGCCTTGCAAGGTTTGTCGCCCTGGGACTTGATCACCATGGAAATCCGGGTGGCCGCTTTGGTGTCCCCTGGTCAAACCGGATCTGAGTTTTTGGGTGAGCAAATCTCGCTCGCTCCCGGCACCCATGTGTCCAAAAATGTGGCCAAGGTCATCAGCGCTTTTGAAGTGGCCATGCTCGATTTGCAAGGTCAGCTGGCCGGTGCCCCGATCGTGGATTTGCTGGGTGGTGCGGCACGCGATGCGGTGCCTTTCAGCGCCTACCTGTTCTTCAAGTACGCCGAGCACATCGGCCAGCCTTATGCGGCAGACCCTTGGGGTGAGGGCCTCACGCCCGAGCAGATAGTGGCGCAAGCGCGCCAAATGATCGCGACCTACGGTTTCAAAAGCATCAAGCTCAAGGCCGGAGCCTTGCCGCCTGAGCAAGAGGTGCAAGCCCTGCTGGCGCTGGCCAAAGCGTTTCCGGGTGCGCCACTGCGCATCGACCCCAATGCCAACTGGACCGTGGCCACCAGCCTGAAGGTGGTTGAGCAACTGCGTGGCGTACTGGAGTACTACGAAGACCCTGCCCCGGGCCTGGAGGGCATGGCCGAGGTCGCCCGGCAGTGCGAGGTGCCGCTGGCCACCAACATGGTGGTCACCGACCTGAAGGAATTCCGCCGCAACGTAGAGATGGGCTGCCCAGTCAAGATCGTGCTGTCCGATCACCACTACTGGGGCGGTATGCGCGCCACCCAACGCCTGGCCACGATGTGCCAGACCTTCGGCCTGGGCCTGTCGATGCACTCCAACTCGCACCTGGGCATTAGTCTGATGGCGATGACCCACCTGGCCGCTTCGGTGCCGCAGCTGTCCTATGCCTGCGACACCCACTTCCCCTGGCAGGACGACGAGGTGGTGCAGGGCGGCCGCATGAGTTTCGAAGACGGCAGCCTGCGGGTGACCCACACCCCCGGCCTGGGCGTGACGCTGGACCGTGAAGCCCTGGCGCGCCTGCACGACAACTACCTGAACACATCCATACGCCAACGCGACGACCTGGCCCAGATGCGCAAGTACGCGCCCGCCTTCACTGGCGAGCAGCCGCGTTTTTAAAAATGCTTTCTCGCCCACCACGCCAATTTCCCATCCACCCAGCCCAAGGAGACACTCCATGCAACGCCGCACCCTGATTCGCAAAACATTTGCCACCGGCACCGCCTTGCTCGCAACAGCATTTGCCATCCAGCCCGCCTCGGCCCAGAGCGGCTGGCCAACGGCCAAGCCCATCACTTACGTGGTGCCATTTGCGCCTGGTGGTAATACCGACACGTTGGCCCGCGTGATTGCCCCAGCGCTGGCCACTGCGCTGGGCACCCAAGTGGTGATTGACAACAAAGCCGGTGCCGGTGGTAGCGTTGGCTCGGCCACTGTCTCCCGTGCGCCTGCAGATGGTTTCACCATCCTGGGCGGCACCATCAGCTCACACGCCATCAACATCAGCCTTTACACCAACCCCATTGGGTACGATCCGGTGAAATCCTTCGCGCCCATTGCCATGCTGGGATCGGGTCCGCTGGTGTTGGCCGTCCCGGCGTCCAGTCCTCACAAAACACTGAATGAGGTTCTGGCCGCCAGCAAGGCCAAAAACGGCGGTATGACTTCGGCTTCGGCAGGCATCGGCACCTCCCCGCACATGGCCATGGAATTGCTGGCTCATCAGACGGGCGTGAAGTTCACCCACGTTCCCTTCCGGGGCTCTGGTCCTGCCGTTCAGGCATTGCTCGGTAACCAAGTCGACATGATGTTCGACACGTCACTGGTGGTGGGCCCACACATCCAGGCGGGACGGTTGCGCCCCATCGTCGTGACCAGTTCCAAGCGGCTGGAGTCTCTGCCCGAGGTGCCTACCATCGCCGAGGCCGGCCAGCGCGGGTTCGACATGGGTTCTTGGCAAGCCGTGTTCGCACCCGCCGGGACACCGCAGCCCATTGTCGACCGACTGCACGCCGAGATCATGAAGATCGTTGCCACACCCGAGTTGCAAGCGCGACTGAAAGGGTTTGGCATGGTGCCGTCCACCATGACACCTGCCGAACTGGGCGAGTACCAGAAAGCCGAAGTCGCGAAATGGGCCGATGTGATCAAAGCCGCTGGCATCAAGGCTGAATAACTCAGCACCCGACCAACGCAACCCACTCAGCATGAACGACTCTCCACAAGTCCTCAAGCGCGATCCGCAACCCTATGAACACAGACCCTATCCAACACGTTGAAGTCTCGCTGTGTCGAGTACCGTTGCCACAAGCTGTGAGCGATGCAAAGGTATCGACCGGACGTCAAAAACCCCTGACCCATGTTGATCTTCTGCTCGCAGAAATTGAGACCCGCCACGGGGAGAAGGGTTTCGGCTTCAGCTACTCCCTGCGGGCGGGGGGGCATGCCATGCTGGCACATGCCAAGGACATTGCGGGGGAGCTGATCGGTGAGGATCCGGACGACATTGGACGTCTTTGGGAGAAGATGGCATGGCTTGGCGCATCGGTAGCGCGTACCGGTGTCACCGTGCAAGCCATTGCCGCCTTCGATGTGGCCCTGTGGGACCTGAAAGCCAAGCGTGCCGGAAAATCCATCGGCAAGTTGCTCGGTGCTCACCGCAACGATGTGCCCTGCTACAACACGTCAGGCGGTTATCTGTCGTCTTCACTGGACGAGGTGTTGCGCAATGTTGACCGGTCGCTTGCTCATGGCCTCGGTGGCATCAAGCTGAAAGTTGGGCAGCCTGATTTGAAGCTTGACATAGCACGCGTGCGGGCGGTCAGAGAACACGTGGGCGAAGACGTGCCGATGATGGCAGATGCCAACCAACAGTGGGACTTCACCACTGCGTTGCGGGCCGGACGCCAACTCGATGAATTGGGTTTGGTTTGGTTGGAAGAGCCCCTGAGTGCTTACGATTACGCCGGCCATGCCATGCTCTCAGAGCGGCTGGACACGCCCATCGCGAGCGGTGAGATGCTCAGCAGTCTTGCCGAGTGCGCGGAACTGGTCCGTCACCGCTCGGTGACCTTCATGCAAGCCGACGCGCCCCGCATTGGGGGTATCACTCCGTTCCTGAAAATCGCCACCATCTCCGATTTGGCCAGGCTCAAGCTTGCCCCGCATTTCGTGATGGAAATCCATATCCACCTGGGTTGTGCATATCCACACGAGGCATGGGTGGAGCACATCGAATGGTTGGAGCCAGCCTTCAATGAGCGGCTCCAAATCCGAAACGGTCGGATGATGCTACCGGATAGGCCAGGCTTGGGCTTCACACTTTCCGACGAGGCGTTGACCTGGCGGGAAGGCCTCCACCGCATCTCCAGCTGAAAGGTGTCCTCCATGCACCAATCTCTTCAACTTGAACCGAGGTGTCACGACACCGGCAACCATCGACCCCTATTTCACGGGCAAGCATCCTCGTTTTGAGTTGACCATGACCACCCACGCCCGACCCTTGGCTATCCGCATGCACCCAGATGACAACGTGGCCATCATCGCCAATGACGGTGGCTTGCCTGCAGGCACGCTCATGCCTGAAGGCGTGGCTCATGGGCTGGTTTTGCGCGACAAGGTGCCTCAGGGTCACAAGTTGGCCTTGGTGGATTTGGCACAAGGACAAGCCGTGATGCGCTACAACGTGCCGGTGGGTTATGCGCGGCAAGACATCCCAGCAGGCAGCTGGGTGCATGAGCGGTTGCTCGACATTCCACATGCGCGTGAACTGCAAGGCCTGCCCATGGCCACCGTTCAGCCCGCACCGCAAGCCCCGCTGGAAGGCTTCACCTTTGAGGGCTTTGTCAACGCAGATGGCTCGGTCGGCACGCGCAATCTTCTGGCGATCACCACCACCGTGCAATGCGTGGCCGGTGTCGTCAAGATCGCGGTCGAGCGCATCGAGCGCGAATTGTTGCCGCTCTTTCCGAATGTCGATGGCGTGGTGGGTCTGGAGCACAGTTATGGCTGCGGTGTCGCGATTGACGCGCCAGGGGCGGAAATCCCGATCCGAACCCTGCGCCACATCAGCTTGAACCCCAACTTCGGTGGCGAGGTGATGGTGGTGAGTTTGGGTTGCGAAAAACTGCAGCCCGATCGCTTGTTGCCTTCGGGCAGTTTCCCGATCCACGATGTTCGCGAGAAAGACCAAGGCCCAGACTTGGTGTGTCTGCAAGACGATGCGCATGTCGGATTCATGTCCATGATCGAGCACATCGTGCAAAGCGCCCGCCCGCACCTGGAGCGGTTGAACGCACGCCGCCGCGAGACGGTGCCCGCCAGCGCTTTTGTGGTGGGCGTGCAGTGCGGCGGCAGCGACGCATTCTCCGGCGTCACCGCCAACCCTGCCGTTGGCTACATGGCCGATTTGATTGTGCGCGCTGGTGGCACGGTGATGTTTTCGGAAAACACCGAAGTGCGCGACGCCGTGGAGCAACTGACCAGCCGCGCGGCCACACCGCAGGTGGCCGAGGACATTGTGCGTGAACTCGGCTGGTACGACCAGTATCTGGACCGGGGCCGTGTGGACCGTACCGCCAACACCACGCCGGGCAACAAGGCGGGCGGCTTGTCCAACATCGCTGAAAAAGCCATGGGCTCCATCATCAAAAGCGGCAGCTCGGCCATTGCCAGCGTGTTGGCACCTGGCGACAAGCTCAAGCCTGATCAAAAAGGTTTGGTGTTTGCTGCCACGCCCGCGAGCGATTTCATTTGCGGCACCTTGCAGCTGGCCGCAGGCATGAATGTGCATGTGTTCACCACCGGACGCGGCACGCCTTATGGATTGCAGGCCTGCCCCGTGGTCAAGGTCGCCACCCGGACCGATTTGGCGCGCCGCTGGCATGACCTGATGGACATGAACGCCGGGCGCATAGCTGACGGCGAAATCAGCATCGAAGACGCAGGTTGGGAGCTGTTTCACCATTTGCTGGCTGTGGCCAGTGGCCGCAAAACCTGGGCCGAGCATTGGAAGCTGCACAACGCCTTGGTGCTGTTTAACCCTGCACCCATCACTTAAACCCCGTTGACCCGTTTGAATTTTTGACACAAAACACCTGGAGACCACCATGATGAAAAAACGCCAACTCTTGCTTGCGATCGGCCTTTCTGGCCTAGGCTTGCTCAGCCAGGGCCAAGTCCAAGCGCAAACCGCTTACCCCAACAAGCCCATCAAAATTGTGGTTCCTTTCCCTGCGGGTGGCACCTCTGACGTGCTGGCCCGCATACTCGGCCAGAAAATGACCGAGAGCTGGGGCCAGCCTGTCGTCATTGAGAACAAGCCCGGCTCCAGCGGTAACCTGGGTGCCGATCTGGTGGCCAAGGCCGCGCCTGATGGCTACACCTTCGTCTTGATGGATGTGGGCAATCTGGTGATCAGCCCCGCTTTGTTCAAATTGCCCTTCAATGTGGCCACTGACTTTGCCCCGGTGGCCATGGTGGCTTACTCGCCGCACCTGTTGGCCGTGAGCACCAAAGTGCCCGCCAACACGCAGGCTGAGCTGGTGGCCTATGCCAAAGCCCAAAAAGGCAAGCTCAATTACGCGGTGGCTGCAGGGATGGGCAGCGCCTCGCATTTGGCGGGCGTCATGTACGCGCAGCGCAACGGCATCGAGTGGGGCTATGTGCCTTACAAAGGCGGCGCACAAGCCATCACCGATTTGATTGGTGGCCAGGTGGACGTGATGTTCAACGGCATGGTGGCTACCTACCCGCATGTGAAGGCGGGCAAGATCAAATTGATCGCCATTTCAGGGGTGAAGCGCAATGCGCAAATGCCCGATACGCCCACGGTGGCCGAAAGCCTGCCTGGCTTTTTGACCGGCAGTTTTCAGGGTCTACTGGCCCCTGCGGGCACACCCAAAGCCGTCATCGACAAAATGCACGCCGAGGTGCAACGCATTGCGGCCATGCCTGAAGTGCGCGAGCGCTTGATCACGCTGGGCGCGGAGCCATCGGCCATGAGCCCGACCGAGTTCGGCAACTGGCTGAAGGCAGAAATTCCTGCCATGGCCAAAATCGTGAAGGACGAGAAGATCACGGTGGAGTGATCATCATCGCCACCGGGGTGAGTAGCCCCGGGAGTTGGCCAAGCCCTGTGTCAGGTGGTCACGCCGGTTGCGGGGTTCATGTGTTTTGGCGATGCTCCAGCTGACGCTGCCGCAGCCCGACATGGTCACTTTTTGGATGGCCGAGGGGTCGTCCAGGGTTTCGGTCACGCTGTCAAAGCCCACCGATTTCAGGTGCGCGGCCAAGCCCGCGTCCATGCTGTTGGCGTGCCCTGGAAACCACTCGGCCAGCGCTTCGGCCATGCGGGTGATGCAGGCGGGAGATGGTGGGGGTGTGATGGGGTGTCATGGCATAGAGGGTCTAGTCAATAGACATCGTACAACTGAATGGCGTATTGGCCATTGGGGAAAACGCGGGTGATGGGCGGCGTTGATTCAACCCGGGCTGTCAGGGTCACTCTTGCGCAGGCGGTCTCGACTGTTGGCATAGTGGGTGCGCATGGCGGCTCTTGCGGCCTCGACGTCCTGCTCGGCAATGGCGTTGTAGATGCTCTCGTGTTCCTGGTTGACGCGGCGCAGGTAGTTTTGCCGCTCTGGGACGGTGGTCAGGATGCCGCTGATACGAGCGCGAGGGATGACGTCCGCACCTAAGGAATGCATCAGGTCAACAAAGTGGTGGTTTTGGGTGGCTCGGGCAATGCCCTGGTGAAACTGGTGGTCTGCCATCACGGCGTCGCAGCCTTCTTCCAAAGCGCTGTTGAAGGATTGAAGTGACAACTTCAATTCAGACAAATCCTCCGGCGTGCGGCGCACGGCAGCCAAAGCAGCCGCTTCTGTTTCCACGCTGATGCGAAATTCAAGCAGGGCAATGACCTCTCTCAGGGTGCCCATTTGCTCGGGGCTGATGCGAAAAGACGGGTGCTCGCTTTTGGGCAGGATAAAGGTGCCAATGCCGTGACGCGTGTCGACCCAGCCTGAGGCCTGCAGCCGCGAGATCGCTTCGCGCACCACGGTGCGGCTCACGCCAAAATCTTTCATGATGGCCGCTTCGGTCGGCAATTTGTCGCCAGCTTTGAGGCGACCGCTGCGGATTTTTTCGGTCGTCGCATGCACCAGTTGTACCGCCAGGCCGCCTGGCTTTTTCAATGAGAGGGTCGTGGCATCCATGGGTAATCCCTAGCTGTCTGAATGTCGAAACTCAACGATAATCATGCCTGATTGTACGACAACTGATAACTTGGTGTTGATTTTCAATGTTTCAGTTGATGCCAATTGCCCCCAACTTTTCACAGGAGACCCCCATGAACTTTCGCAGAAACCTGCTTACCTCGGCGGCCGCCGCAGTACTGGCCATGACCATGACCCCAATGGCTTCGGCACAAACCGTGCTGAAGGCTTCAGACGTGCACCCCGCGGGCTACCCCAACGTAGTGGCGGTAGAAAACCTGGGTAAAAAGCTTGAAGCTGCCACCAATGGTCGGTACAAGCTGCAAATGTTCCCAGGCGGTGTCTTGGGCTCAGAAAAAGAAGTCGTGGAGCAAACCCAGATCGGTGCGATTCAGATCGCCCGCATTTCATTGGGCATTCTGGGGCCGGTGGTGCCCGATGTGAATGTGTTCAACATGCCCTTTGTGTTCCGCGACGAAGCGCACATGCGCGCAGTGATCGACGGGCCTGTGGGCAAGGAGATTTTGGAAAAAATCACCAAAAGCCCGGCCCGCCTGGTGGCCTTGGGCTTCATGGACAGCGGCTCGCGCAGTCTCTACACCAAAAAGGAAATCAAAACCCCGGCTGACCTCAAGGGCCTAAAGATCCGCGTGATGGGCAACCCGTTGTTTGTCGACACCATGAACGCCATGGGCGGCAACGGCATCAGCATGGGCCACAACGATGTCTACAGTGCGCTGCAAACCGGTGTGGTGGACGGGGCTGAAAACAACCCACCGACTTTGTTTACCTCTAACCAGTACTCCACGGGCGTGAAGTTTTACACGCAGACCACGCACTTGATCATTCCTGAAATTTTCGTCATGTCCAAGGTCACTTGGGACAAATTGACCCCGGCCGACCAAGCCAGTGTGATGAAGTTTTCTGGCGAGGCGCAATTGGAGCAGCGTGCCTTGTGGGACAAGAGCGTGGCCGAGTACTCGACCAAACTCCAGGCCGCTGGCATTCAGTTCAAGGCAGTGGACAAAAAGCCGTTTTATGACGCCACCGCCCCTGTGCGAGCCAAATACGGCGCGCAATATGCTGACCTGATGAAGCGCATCGAAGCGGTCAGGTGACCTGCACGCAGCGGCCTTGAACGCCGCTGCGCGAGATGGGACGAGGTGCGCCCCGTCCCTTTGGTTTTATGAACTCGCCCGCGAGGATTCTGGAATATGTTGCGTTTCTTTGACCGCCTTTACCTGTTCTGCATTTGGATTTCTGGCCTGTCGATTTTGGCGATGAGCCTGATCATTCCCTGGGGCGTTTTCGCCCGCTATGTTTTGGGTACGGGCTCGAGCTGGCCAGAGCCGGTGGCGGTCTTGCTGATGGTGACCTTCACGTTCATGGGAGCGGCCGCGGGTTACCGCGCCGGTGCCCACATTGCCGTGGGCATGCTGGTGGACCATTTGCCTGCTGGCGTGCAAAAAATCGGCGCCTATCTGGTGCACCTTTTGATGTTGGTCATTTGTGGTTTTGTGGTCGTGTGGGGCAGCAAGCTGGTCATGGGCACCATGGGGCAAACCTTGGCTGACTTGCCGTGGTTGGCCGTGGGCTGGACTTACATGCCCGTGCCCTTGGGCGCACTCTTGACCTTGGTGTTTGTGCTGGAGGTGTTGTTTTGGGGGCCGGCACATGACCGTGCCGTGGTGGTTTTTGACCACGAAGGCCCCACATCGGCGGAGGCAATCTGATCATGGATGCATTGGTTCTCATTGGCAGTTTTGTGGTGTTGATGTTGTTGGGCATGCCTGTGGCCTACGCTTTGGGCATGGCGGCCTTGTTGGGGGCCTTGTGGATCGATTTGCCGCTGGATGCGGTGATGATTCAAATGGCCAGCGGCGTCAATAAATTTTCGCTTTTGGCCATCCCGTGTTTTGTGCTGGCGGGCGCGATCATGGCCGAGGGCGGCATGTCGCGGCGCTTGGTGGCTTTTGCCGGTGTGCTGATCGGTTTTGTGCGCGGGGGCTTGTCGCTGGTCAACATTTTGGCCTCCACGTTTTTTGGGGCCATTTCCGGCTCGTCGGTGGCCGACACGGCATCGATTGGCTCGGTCCTGATTCCAGAGATGGAAAAGAACGGTTACCCCCGGCCTTTTGCCACAGCCGTGACGGTGAGTGGTTCCGTGCAGGCCATCTTGATCCCGCCCAGCCACAACGCGGTCATTTACTCGATGGCCGCAGGAGGCACGGTGTCGGTGGCCGCTTTGTTCATGGCCGGGGTGTTTCCCGGTTTGCTGCTAGGCTTGTGCTTGGCGTTGTATTGCCTGTATGTGGCTCGCCGCGAGAACTATCCCAAAGGCCGCGTCATTCCCCTGAAAGAAGCGCTCAAAATTTGTGTTGAAGCCCTGTGGGGGTTGGCCACCATGGGCATCATCTTGGGTGGCATCTTGAGTGGCGTGTTCACGGCCACCGAATCGGCCTCGATCGCGGTGTTGTGGGCCTTTTTTGTGACCATGTTCATTTACCGTGATTACAAGTGGAAAGACCTGCCCAAACTGATGCACCGCACGGTGAAAACCGTCACGATCGTGATGATCCTGATCGGCTTTGCTGCAAGCTTCGGTTACATCATGACTCTGATGCAAATTCCACTGAAGATCACCGCGGTCTTCACGGCCTTGAGCAGCGAACCCTGGGTGATTTTGTTGTGCGTCAACATCATGCTGCTGGCGCTGGGCACCTTGATGGACATGGCGCCCCTGATCCTGATCCTCACCCCCATCTTGTTGCCGGTCATGAAAACCATCGGGGTGGACCCGGTTCACTTCGGCATGATCATGATGGTCAACCTGGGCATTGGCCTGATCACGCCGCCGGTGGGGGCGGTGCTGTTTGTCGGCAGTGCCGTGGCCAAGCTCAAGATCGAGCAAGTGGTCAAGGCCATGAAGCCGTTCTTTGTGATTCTGTTGTTCGTGCTGGTGCTGGTCACCTATGTGCCGCAAATTTCACTGTGGCTGCCCCGCAGCATGGGCCTGTAAAAAGCAGCCATGGCCTTGCCCACGGTGCTGGTCACCCACCCTCGCCCGCGCCTGCACACCTATTTTGGTGAGCAGGCGTTGGCCAATTTGAAGCAGGTGGCCCGCGTCAAACTCAACCCCGATGCGCACGACTGGTCAACCGCCGAGTTGATGGAAGCCGCCCAAGGCTGTGAGGTGTTGATCGCCTACCGGCAGACCGTGCTCGATGCCGACTTTTTTGCAGCGGTGCCGGGCTTGCTGGCGGCTGTGCGTTGCGCCGTCGACATCCGCACCATTGATGTGGCAGCGGCCAGCCGTGAAGGGGTGCTGGTCACGCGCGCCAGTCCCGGGTTCGGTCCGTCGGTGGCGGAATGGGTGATGGGCGTCATGATCGATTTGAGTCGCCACATCACTGCGGCCACGGTGGCTTACCGACAAGGCCAGATTGTGGAGCCCCGCATGGGGCTTGAGCTGCGGGGCGCCTGTGTGGGCATCATCGGGTATGGCGAAATCGGTCGCCATGTGGCCAGACTGGCACAAGCATTTGGCATGCGTGTGTGTGTTTATGACCCCCATGTGGCTCCGCAAGACCCTGCTGTTCAGTCGCTTGACTGGCGGGAGCTGCTGGCCCGTGCAGACCATGTGGTGTGCCTGGCCCCGGCGTCACCCGACACTGAAAACCTGATCAATGCCCAAGCCTTGTCGCTCATGAAACCCACAGCGTTCTTCATCAATGCATCGCGCGGTCAACTGGTCGACGAGCCTGCGCTGTTGCATGCGTTGGACCGCGGCCTGTTGGCGGGTGCCGCGCTGGATGTGGGCCGTGCAGCCGATCAGATGCCTTCACCTGAACTGGCGCGGCACCCCCGGGTGATCGCCACGCCCCATGTGGGCGGTTTGACACCCCAGGCCATTGCCCATCAGGCGCTGGAAACCGTGGTGCAAACGACGGACATTTTGCATGGGCGAATGCCTCACGGCGCGGTCAATCCGGCACAGGCGCAACGTTGGTTGGATCGGGTGAGGCCATGACCGCCGTTTCTTTTTCTGTGCCCCCGGGGGCGTGCGACTGCCACATTCATGCCTATGACGAGGCCTACTCCTTGGCGCCCACGGCCACTTTCAAGCCGCCGCACGCCCCCATGGTTTACTATGCGCAAGTCCAGGCTGCGCTGGGTTTGACTCGTGTGGTGGTGGTGCAGCCCACGGGCTATGGTTTTTACAACCGCTGCACCTTGGCCGCCGTGGCCAGCTTGGGCGGTCGGGCACGCGCTGTGGCGATGGTGCCGGTGCAGGTGCCCGATTCGGAATTAGAGGCTTTGCACAGATCGGGCGTGCGGGGTGTTCGCATGATGATGTTCCCAGGCGGGATTCTGGGCTGGGACGCGCTGGCCCCCATGGCCGACAAGCTGCGGCCTTGGGGTTGGCATTTGAATGTGCAGTTCAATGGCTGCGACTTTGTGCAGCGCCTGCCGCTTTTGCAAAGCCTGAACGTACCGCTCGTGATCGATCACACCGGAAAATTTTTGGTCCCCCCTGCGGGCACAGAAGACCCGGCATTTCAGGCCCTGTGCCGTTTGCTGGATTCGGGCCGCGTCTGGGTCAAACTGTCTGCACCTTATGAGACTTCGCGCCAGGGTGCGCCGCATTACAGTGATGTGGGTTTGCTGGCGCGTTACCTGGCCACCCATTACCCCGAGCGCTGCTTGTGGGCGAGCAATTGGCCCCACCCCAACCAAGACCCCGTGCCGTCCAATGCCGCCATGCTGAACCTCTTGCCCAATTGGGTTGCGCGTCACGCAGACCTGCAACGCATCTTGGTGGACAACCCTGCGCAGCTTTACGGTTTTGACGCTTGACCGCGCAGTTTTTGAACCATTTCCAGAAAATGTGACCCCATGGCCCATGTTTATGTTTCCAACGCCGACAGCGGCGACATCTCGGTGCTGCACATGGCGGCCGATGGCGCGCTGCAGCTGCAAAACACCGTGCCCGTGGGCGGCAATCTGATGCCCATGGCCATCAGCCCCTCGCAGCACATGCTGTATGCGGCCCGCCGCAGCGATCCGATGGCGGTGGTGAGTCTGGCCATTGACCCGCAAAGCCGTGATCTGCAGCGGCTGGGCGAGTCGCCTTTGCCTGCCAGCATGGCCTATATCGCCACGGACACCACTGGGCGATTTTTGCTGGCCGCCTCCTACCCCGGGCACCAGCTCACCATCAGCCCGGTGCAGCCCGATGGCACGGTGGGCGCTGTGCAGCAAGTGGTGCCCACGGGCCCCAATGCCCACGCCATCATGGCTTCGCCTTGCAACCGTTATGTCTTGGCCACCAGCTTGGGCAGTGGCGAACTCATGGTGTACACGTTCCATGCCGAGACGGGCCGCCTGACGCCTGCCTCCACTTGGCATGCTCGGGCTGGTGCCGGGCCTCGGCACTTCCGGTTTGACCCTGCGGGCCGATTTGTTTATCTGCTCAACGAGCTGGATGGCACGGTGGACGTGCTGGCCTGGGACGCCCAGCAGGGTCGCTTGACCCGCGTGCAAAGCAGCGTGGACATTTTGCCGCCGGGTTTCACGGGCCATCCTTGGGCGGCCGACTTGCACCTCACACCCGATGGGCGCCATCTGTACACCAGTGAGCGAACTTCCAGCACCCTGGCGCACTTTGTTGTGGACGCGGTCACAGGTCATGTCACTCTCAGAGGACATACGGTGGTTGAAGCCCAGCCCCGGGGTTTTGCCATCGATGCGACAGGCCAGCACTTGCTGGTGGTGGGCCAGCTGTCACACTACCTCAGCCGTCATGCGATCGACCGCGAGACGGGCCAGTTGACGCTGCGTCAACGCTTGCCGGTGAGGCAGGGGCCGAACTGGGTGGAGATACTGGCATGAGCGAAACGACATCCGCCGCGCAGCCGCGTTTGGTGCGCATGCACCCGGCCGACAACGTGGCCATTGTCGTCAACGAGGGCGGTTTGCCCGCGGGCACCCTGCTTGAAGGGGGGCTGGTCTTGCTGGACAAAGTGCCACAGGGCCACAAGGTGACGCTGGTGGCCTTGGCGCAAGGCGAGGCGGTGCGGCGCTACAACGTGCCCATTGGTTACGTTTTGCAAGACATTGCGGCGGGGCGCTGGGTGCATGAGCGCTTGTTGCAAATGCCCGCTGCCCGCGAGTTGCATGGCCTGCCCATGGCCACCGTGGCAGCGCCTGTGCAAGCGCCACTGACCGGCTACACCTTTGAGGGCTACCGCAATGCCGATGGCTCGGTGGGCACGCGCAATATTTTGGCCATCACCACCACCGTGCAGTGCGTGGCGGGTGTGGTGGCACAAGCTGTGCGTCGCATCAAGGACGAGTTGTTGCCCTTGTACCCGCAAGTGGACGACGTGGTTTTCGGTTTGGGCTTTAGCTGCAGCTGACGCGGCCGCAACCTGACATGGTCACTTTTTGGATGGCCGAAGGGTCGGCCAGGGTTTCGGTCACGCTGTCAAAACCCACCGATTTCAGGTGGGCCGCCAGGCCCGCGTCCATGCTGTTGGCATGACCCGGGAACCACTCGGCCAGCGCTTCGGCCATGCGGGTGATGATGGTGGAGTCGCTGTCCAGGTAATGGGCTTCCACCACGCGCATGGTCTCCAAAATGGTGGCGTGGTGTTCGGCGTGGCAGTTGTCGGCCGAAAAACCGGTGGCCAGCATCCAGCGCTCTTCTTGCGCAAAGTGCTCGACCGTGTGGGCGAGAAATTTTTTGTAGACCGGCAGCTGCGCGTCTTCGGGGGTGGCCAATATCTGGTTGATCATGTCCACGAATTCCTGGTGCGTCTCGTCCATGCGGGCGTCGCCCGTGACAAGAGAATCGGTCCAGGCCATGACTGAAGGCATGTGGGTGTGGGCAACAGAGGAGGGGGCGGTGGTGGACATGGACAAGGCTCGGTCAAGGTACAAGGCACAAACACTCTTCATTATCCCGCCAAGCCAAGGGGGGCAGTGCATTGGGGACATCGTTGCTCCGGGCCTGACCCGTTCGACCCGATGGGCCACAGGCCTTGTCAAAGCCGCTATCGTGTTGGCCTGCGTCAAATTTCCCAAGAAAAGCCATGGATTCCGTCACACAAGTTCTTTTGGGCGCCTCGATCGGCGTGGCCGTCATGGGGCGGCGCACGGCGCTTTGGAAATCGGCGGTTTGGGGTGGTGTGGCAGGTTTGCTGCCCGACCTGGACGTGTTGCTGGACCACGGTGACCCGATCCTGAACATGATTCGGCACCGCGCCGAGACGCATGCTTTGTTGTTGCTGACGCTGTTTGCTTTTCCCATGGCCTGGCTGGTCAGCCGCATCCACCACCAGGCCCGCTTGTATGGCCGCTGGTGGTGGGCGCTCATGCTGGCGCTGGTCACCCATCCCTTGCTGGACCTGATGACCATTTACGGCACCCAAGTTTTCCAGCCTTTCACCGACGAGGCCTATGGCCTGGGCAGCATGTTCATCATCGACCCGGCGTATTCATTGCCCTTGCTGGTCGGGGTGGTGGCCGCTTTCCGCGTCAAACCCATGGGCAGGGCTTTGCGCATTAATGGCTGGGCCTTGGGCTTGAGCACCGCTTATTTGGCCTGGAGCGCGCTGGGCCAAGCCTGGGTCACGCAACAGGCCCGCCAGTCGCTGCAGGCGCAGGGCTTGCCCACCCAGCAGTTGATGGTGACCCCCGCGCCCCTGAGCACCCTGGTGTGGCGCGTGGTGGCGCTCGATGGTGAGCGCTTTCATGAAGGGTTTTATGCACTGATGGACGGCGACAGGCCGATGCGCTTTGTGGCCCACGACCGCGGTGCCCGCTGGGCTGCGCAAAACGCCGATCACCCCCAACTGCAGCGCCTGGCCCGATTCACCGACGGTTTTTTCAAGGTCAGTGACCAAAATGGAAAGTTGGTGCTCACCGACTTGCGCATGGGGCAAGAGCCCGCCTATGTGTTTTCTTTTGACATTGGCCCGCCACTGCAACCTGGCCAAGCTCACCCGGTGGCGCAACAGCAAAGCCGGCGCATGGACGTGGGGGTGGGTTTGAAATGGCTGGGCCAGCGCATCTTGGGGCGCGATGTGCCGCCACCGGGCTGATGCCACCGGCTGGGCGTGGGGCGTTGCAAGACTTGCAAACAGAGGGAGGGGGTGACGAGCCTTGACCCCGGCATAAACACTCACAAATCCCACTGCTCGACTAGTCCTGACAGAGGGAAAACGGCCAATTTGTTATGCGGGTTGAAACGTCAAATTTTCTTTGATGTGACACACTCAGCTGATACAACTCTCACTCTATCACGGTGAATTGATGCCGTCTCATTTGCAGTCTGTTTACCCTGATATTTGGAAATCCTGATGCTGTAGCATCTGTGCAAGACAGATGCATCAAGCCTTAGTGACAACCTGCATCAATCCGTTGCTTCCGGTCATGGTCCAACTTTTGTATGTTTGGCTGTCTTCTACTATTTGACCCCTTACTCAAAATTTAGGATGCCGTTATCTGAAGGATTGCTCAGTTTGTTGCTCAAGTTTAATGTTAAGACTTACAGTGTTAACTCGCCTTGTACCGCTGACGAGACAATTTCAGGAGATCTCCTTTGAAGAAATTTCTTCTATTCTGAATCGCCCCGGGTTTCGTGGAGGCCAGTTGGTTTGAGGTCCGTGCTTGTTGATTATTTCACTATCCCGGTTGCCAAAGGATTAGCGTCCGTATGGATAAGAAGGTCGGATTTGCGAGTTAATGTGATTGGGACAGTAAGTCCCACCGCCGTCCTGGATGCAGGCTGAAGGGTTGATCATAGGAGCAACAAATACTGGTGCAGAAAGTTGAGGTTGAACCAAAATTATGTTGTGCTCACGAGGCCTTGGGGCTGGCGCTAATCTATGAGGTGGTGGACTTTGAATTGTTTGTGTAGGTTCACTCGTATTTGAATTTGTAAGTCGAGGATTTGTATAACTTATGCCCATTGCATTTAAAAATTCTATCGCTACTGATTCATTCTCTGCTGCAGCTAGGCGAAAGTAACCTATCGCCTCAGTGGAGTTGCGACGGCAATCATTGCTAATAATCCCAAGCGCCGTCAACATTACTGGTCGTTGAATATAGCTTCTTGCGTAGGCCTCAGCATCAGAGCATTTACCCTGAAGTATGAAGTTATTGATTTTTTCAATTGCAGGAGAATATTGCGAGTGACTGATGGTTGGCAAAATGACCGCCAACATTAAAAATATTTTTGGGAAATGGATTTTCATTTTATTGAACTGGAGCGCCACTCATGCAGGATTTAAATGCCGCTTCAGCATAATCGTTGGCTGCTGAAACATTGCCAATAGCGCATAATACTGCTAAACCCCTATTGGGCCCGCCACAGCTATTTTCTTTGCTTTTAATATATTGTTCGTAAGCATTGCGCTTGTCTAATTCACATCGAGATTGCCATTGCTGTCTAACAGCTGCTATTCTTGATTGTTCAGCCTGGCGACGCTGTTCTTCTCGTCGTTGGTCAGCCATTCTTTGTTGTTCCTGCCGTTGTTGAGCATCGCGAATTGCTGCGGCTCGAGAACGAGACAAATCCTGTTGCCTTTCTTGTTCTGCCTTTAAACGATCTTGCTCTGCCTTTAAGTGATCTGCAAGAGCTTCTAAACCAGTTCTTGTTTGATTAACAATTTGTTTAATAGATTGATTATATCTGCTGTAAGTTAATATGCGATTGTAAAGATCAAGCTTAAGTTCGAGAATTTTAGAGTCTTCCTGAGCTAGTATTCTTATGGCCTCTTGATTATAGTTTGCTCGACGAAAGGCGTTGCTTTCACTAACACATTTTGTGAAAGCATCAGCTAGATTACCAATTATTTGGCGCTCTTTTGCGGTTGGCTGAGAATTGTCCGCAAGCATCTGAAAATTAATATCTGTAAGGGAAGTTAATGAAATTTTTGCCGCAAGCGGTTGATACTGCGGGTCAAAGTCCCAACTATTTTGACATTGAATACGAGGATCTTGGTTGGAAATTAGTGGTCTAACCAGCGCTGACTCTATTGCTTGCCGCCTAAGCCGCTCTGACTCAGCTCTCGCTGTTATGACACGCTGACGTTCGGCCTCGATTTCCTCGCGTTTTCGGCGTTCAGCTTCTTCTCTCGCCTCTTGCTGTCTAGCTCGCTCCTCAGCTACCTCTTGTCGTTTAGCAGCGATTACACGCTCTTTTTCTTCGGCTAAATTCTTTCGTGCTTCATCGGCAGCTTCCTTTTCTGCTCTAGCTTTTTGCTGACGTTCTCGCTGTGCTTGTTCTCGTTCTTCAACGAGCTTTTGACGCCGTTCCGCTTCAGTTAAGCGAACTGGTGCAGTTTCAGCTCGTATTTCTGTCTCTTGATTTGCTGGTGGCCTTACACGTCGAAGTTCAGCCTCTCTAATTTCTAATTCACGCTGTTTGAGTTCAAGTTCTCTTTGAGCTAGATCAGCTAAGCGCTTTTCTAAAAATAATTTTTCTGCTTGAGCTTTTGTTTTTTCTTCTTCCGCTTTCTTTATCAACTGTTGACGCTCAATTTCAGCATTTCTGATCTTCGCCTCAGCAACTGAATCAATGACGACGATTTGCGTTTGAATTGTGTCACCCCCGCATGGAAGAGCTGATTTCAAGCCACGCACAATTAACTGTCCTTTGACGCTTATAGAGTAAGTCCCAGGATTCGAGTAAGTCCTCGAGACCATGATGGGTGAAGTCGTTTTGTCATCTTCACCAATCCTCAATGATTGAGGTTTATCACCAGAACCCCAGTCGATAATCAATCCACACCAAGTAATGCTTTCTGATTTATAATTAATTATTAAGGTAGCAGCAGATCCGACCTCAACTCGATCAACTCGCAGTTTCGCATCGGTCACAACTTGGGCATAAAGAGAAGGGATCCAAGCAAGTAAAGAAGCAGCGAGAATTTTTTCCTTGATTTTCAATTTAACTGCCCTTTAAAGACATAAGTCATATATCAAAACATAGTATCGCTAAGTCGACTAAGTTTCAAGGCTGATTTTTGACACACAACGGTACCAAACACGGTCGTCCTGCAGATCACGCAAAGCAATGACCTGCCTGGCCTTGGACAAAACCGTTATCTACCGCCTTGTTCAACTCTCAAAATGGGAGAGATTGACCCTCGGCAATTGCGACGACATCTTGGGCTTACACAATCCCTTGAACTTTGCATCAATAAGGGGCGGGTGTGACGTTGAGCTTGATCGTCGGGCCAGGATCGCGTGGCAACTGCACGTTGTATTGCTTGCCGTTGAATTCATATGTGACGTTGTAGCCCATCACGCGATTTTCAATCACGTTTTGAGTCGTGCAGTTCTGCACTGTTTGTGTCTGAGCTGCTGGTGCACCTTCAATGTTGTTTCCCAAAATGGCACCACCGAAGATGCCCAGTGCAGTAGCTGCTGCTTTGCCACTGCCACCACCTATTTGATTGCCCAGCACGCCGCCAGCAATAGCGCCCATTGCAGCACCAGCACCGCTTTTGTTATGCTGCACAGCCACTTGTTCTTGTGTGCAAACTTGGCGTGGCACTGAAACTTGCTGAATGACCTGAACTGAGGAAATCACTCGACCAACTTCTTGCGCCGAAGCCAGTGTGCCGATGCTGATGAGTGCCAGCGCTGCTATGGATTTTTTCATTTTTGTGATCTTATCGAGAAAGGTCGATGATACAACTGGTCTGTGTGTCGGTTGAAGGGCCATGACAGTTGTCGTTTAAAACGACTCCCTCACGGCTTCAAACCCACCCCTGACGCCACACGCTGTCGTCCTGCAGCTCCCGCCATGCGATGACCTGCACATCCTTGGAAAATAATGCCTCAATTTCCACCAATTCAATCGGGTGCGTGGGCTCATCGGGCTGAATCACCCGACTGACCAAAAAGTGCTTTTGCTTGGCCACGGGTTTCACTACGGTCCACTTGCTCAGCAGCAGTTTTTTGGGGTTCAGCGGGTTCATGGTTTGCTTTGCATTTCACGCGCCACCGCCTCAGCCAGCTCAATCACCGCCATGGCGTAGTAGCTTCATTGGCTAAGTTTCAAGTTACCTTGATGAATTTAGCTTCCAGAGCCAACTTTCGCAATGACAGGTAAATTGAGGGTTTCTAGCGTCTCGATAGCTTGTGTCAGCTGTTCGATTTGTGGGTGGGTGTAGACCCGTGCACCGATGCTGCCCTGTGATTCATGGCCTAGCAGTCTGTCGATGATCGGTTCAGGAACGTTGGATCTGGTTAGTGAGGATCGAACGGTATGTCTAAAGCTGTGAAAAACCAATGTATCCGGTACGTCCAGTGATCGTCTGAAGCTCCCAAACCACTGGCTAAAGAAGCTCCCAGGTTTTCCATCTCTAAGTGGTAGGTCCGGCCATAGACTATTGCTCTTCAGAGAACTTGCATACTCAAGAAATCCCAAACGTATCAGCTCAGAATGAATCGGAATCGTTCGAACACTGGCAGTTGTTTTTACATGTTGGCCTTCCCCTTGATCGGTGATCTTGAGCAAAGGTACATGTCCAGTAGTGTCGATATCTTGCACAAGTAATTGGCAGAGTTCTGAACACCGTGCTCCTGTGTACAGCGCCAGCAGTGGTATCCAATAAGCGGCTAATCCACCAGCTTTCTTATCTTTAGGTAACTGTCCGTCTTGCCAGATCGCATGGCTCAACAATTTTTGAAGCCAATCGGTTGACCAGACCTGTCTAGAAGCCGTTGTTTTGCTTTTTATGTCCAACCCTACCCACGGACTTTTGGGTATCAGCTCCAAGTCCTGAGCAGCGTATTTCAACAAGCTTTTGATCCAGTTCAAGCGATCTCTAGCTGTCTTCGGTGTGGTGGGCAATGTCTGAAGGAACGAGCGAAATTCATTCCCCAAGCTTCGAGTCACTTGGTTCAATGGTGGATTGTGTGTTTGCTGCTCAAAGAGCTTCACTGCACGATTGCAGGCAGCAATTGAATCAGCAGTTCTACGGCTAGCTTGAACCCAGAGGTCGTACACATCTCGAAGCAGCACAGGTTTTGCAGTATCGGGCGTTGCACCCTGACAGCGATTGATGTCTGTAGATATGTATATTCTTTTCGGATGGAATGATTCGCCCCAAAGAATCTCAGCTCGTTTGATCGTCCCCAAGCGTATGGCTTCACGGTGGCTACAACGGCCAAGCGAACTGACGACCTTGCCGCTTTTGTAACGGTCTAAAAGGGGATGATGAAGAGGAAGAACGACACGGAGGTAATAAGCGCCTCCACGTTCGAAAAGACCTGTTAACTTTGCCATGAAACCTATCCTGTTGGACCAAAGGTGACACAGCTGGGTGATACAAATGAACAGAATTTGGGTCCGAATTAACGGTAACCTATTGATCTAATTCACTTTTAAAGAAAAAGGTGACGAGCCTTGACCCCGGCACTGGATTCACAGTTAGGGCTGCTTGGTTCCCCACCTGACCCGGTTGGCCGCTTCACCATGCGGGAAGGCCCGTCGAAATGGATTGTAGGCGAGCTTGCGCAGGCTTTGTCCCTTGGGCCGGAATTTTGTCGGATCCACCTTGGCAGAACCAACGCCCCGGCCCGATAGAATCCCAGTCCATGTCTTACCTTGTCCTAGCGCGCAAATACCGCCCCCGCAATTTCACCGAAATGGTGGGGCAAGAGCACGTGGTGCAAGCCCTGACCAATGCCCTCGTGCAGCAACGTCTGCACCACGCGTATTTGTTCACCGGCACCCGGGGGGTGGGCAAGACCACGGTCTCGCGCATATTGGCCAAGTCGCTCAACTGCCAGGGCGTTGACGGGCAGGGCGGCATCACCGCCGAGCCCTGTGGCGTGTGCCAGGCTTGCCGCGACATCGATGCCGGGCGTTTTGTGGACTACACCGAGCTGGACGCGGCCTCTAACCGGGGCGTGGACGAGGTGCAAAGCCTGCTGGAGCAGGCGGTGTACAAACCGGTGCAGGGGCGTTTCAAGGTTTTCATGATCGACGAGGTGCACATGTTGACCAACACCGCGTTCAATGCGATGTTGAAGACCCTCGAAGAACCCCCCGAGTATTTGAAGTTCGTGCTGGCCACGACCGACCCGCAAAAGGTGCCCGTGACGGTGCTTTCGCGTTGCTTGCAGTTCAACCTGCGGCCCATGGCCCCTGAGACTGTTTTTGAGCACCTGACACAGGTGCTGGCCGCCGAACAACTGAGTGCCGAGCCGCTGGCGCTGCGCCTGTTGGCCCGCGCCGCGCGCGGCTCCATGCGCGATGCGCTGAGCCTGACCGACCAAGCCATTGCCTTTGGCAACGGCCAGCTGCAAGAAGCCGGTGTGCGCCAAATGCTGGGCAGTGTGGACCGCAGCCACGTTTTGCTCATGATCCGTGCCCTGACCGAAGGCGATGGCGCAGCGGTGTTGAACCAGGTCAACGCCCTGCGCCTGCAAGGCGTGTCGGCCGCGGCCACCTTGGAAGACATGGCCATGCTGCTGCAGCGCATGGCCGTGATGCAGATGGTGCCCAGCATGGCGCAAGACGGTGATGACCCTGACACGCAGGGCTTGGCCGAACTGGCCGCCGCCATGCCCGCCGAAGAAACCCAATTGCTCTACAGCCTGTGCCTGCACGGGCGAAGCGAGCTGGGCCTGGCCCCTGACGAGTACTCGGCCATGACCATGGTGCTGCTGCGCCTGCTGGCTTTTAAGCCCCAGGCGGGCTTGGCGGAAAAAAAAAGTCCGCTGACCAGCCCTCGGGCCACCCCTGAGCCCACCCGAGCTGCCGCGCCAGTCGCTGCCGACCCGCAGCCCAAGCCAGCCCCGCAAGCCACCCCGCCCAGCGAGGTCACGCCATCCATGGTTGCACCCGTGACTACACCGATTGCTGCTCCCATGGCTTCACCCATCGATGCTCCCATAACCCAGCCTGTGCCGTCAGCGCCGCCTGCCGATCTTGTGATCGGCCATGCGCAAGCCGAGCCGACCCTGTCCGAGCCACCCCCCTGGGAGGACTGGCCCGACACTACCGACTACGCCGATGTCCAGGCTGCCCATTCGAACGTGGCACCCCCCCCTGTGCCGGAGGTTCGTCCAGCAGCGCCCGCTTTGCGCGTTTTGCCGGTGCGCGAAGCCCCGTCTGGGCGCGCCGATGTGCCCACGCTGGCCGCACCGCCGGCTGTGCAGGCCACGCCCGAAGGCGATGTCTGGCTGGAGGTGGTGCAAGGCCTGATGGCGCAAGAGGCCATCACGGCCTTGGTGCGCGAGCTGGCCCTGCAGTCGCAGCTTTTGGCCCGCGATGCTGACCACTGGCAACTTCGTGTGGAGCGCGAGACACTCAACCACCCGGCCAGCCGCGAGCGTTTGCAAGCGGCTTTGCTGGCCGCCGGCCATGGCGATGTCCAACTGGGCATCGAAATTGGGCCCGTGACCGACAGCCCTGCAAGGCGTCTGGCCGTGAAGGCCGCCGAAAAGATGGTGGCCGCACAAGAGCTCATCCACAACGACCCGCTGGTGCAAGCCATGGTGCGCGACTTCGGGGCCAAAATCGTGCCCGGCAGCATCCAGATCATCTGATTTTTTTATTCCCCCCACACCATCTCTCACTCAAGGAAACCCCATGTTCAACAAAGGACAACTCGCTGGCTTGATGAAACAAGCCCAGGCCATGCAAGACAACCTGAAAAAAGCCCAAGACGAATTGGCATTCGTTGAGGTCGAAGGCCAAGCCGGCTCCGGCATGGTCAAGGTGCTGATGACCTGCAAACACAGCGTGCGTCGCGTCACCATCGACCCCAGCTTGCTGGCTGACGACAAGGACATGCTGGAAGACTTGGTGGCGGCCGCCTTCAACGACGCCGTTCGCATGGCCGAAGAAGTCTCGCAGCAAAAAATGGGCAAGCTCACCGCCGGTTTGCCACCGGGCATGAAGCTGCCTTTCTGAGCGCCTGAACATGGCCGACACCCACGCCCTTGCCACATTGGTGCAGGCCCTCAAGGGCTTGCCGGGGGTGGGCATCAAGTCGGCCCAGCGCATGGCTTTTCAGCTACTGCAAAACGACCGGGCCACGGCCCGGCAATTGGCGGCAGCCTTGGACAACGCAGTGCAAAAAATCCGCCACTGTGCGTGTTGCCACACTTTCACCGAAGCCGAGTTGTGCGACACCTGTCTGGACAATGCCCGAGACCGCACGCTGCTGTGCGTGATTGAAACCCCGGCCGACCAGTCGGCCATCGAGCGCACAGGCACCTACCGGGGTTTGTACTTTGTGCTCATGGGCAAACTCAGTCCGCTGGACGGCATCGGCCCGCACGACATCGGCCTGGCCAAGCTGAAAGAACGCGTGGGAGATGGGGTGTTGGCCGAGGTGATCTTGGCGACGAATTTCACCGCCGAGGGCGAGGCCACCGCCCATGTGATTTCTGAAATGATTCGCCAGCAAGGTCTGAAGGTCACGCGACTGGCCCGCGGTGTGCCTGCAGGCAGCGAGCTGGAATACGTGGACTTGGGCACCATCGCCCACGCCTTGGTCGACCGGCGCTGACCATTGGCGGGCCCTTTGGGTTGCGGCGCTGAACCGCCCCTGGGCTGCATGTCGGTGGATGGTTGGCTTGTCAATGACCTGCAATCCATTACGTAAAAACCCGATCGGGATCAATCCCAATGCGCGATGCGCTGCGCCTGATTAAGCTGGGCTTGAGTCCATTTTTCTCCAGGAGTGATGCGGGTGAATTCAGCCCACGCCCTTCGCCGTTCGCTGTTGCTGGCTGCCGTTGGCTCGCTGGCCTCAGCGCAAGCGCCCACTGCCCTGTCCTCTGAGGCCAGTCGTGCTTTGCCGCGCGTCCGCTTGGCCCTGGCCGCCAGCCACAGCCTCTACCACTTGCCTCTGACCCTGGCCGAGCGGCTGGGGTTTTTTCGGCAGGCGGGTGTCCAACTGGAGTGGCTGCCACAGGAGTCGGGCGCCAAGGCTTTGAGCATGGCCCTGTCGGGCCAGGCCGATGTGGTGGCCGGGGCTTACGAGCACCTGTTTGCCCTGCACCTCAAGGGGCTCAATTACCAAAGTTTTGTGCAAATGAGCCGCACGCCACAAGTCAGCTTGGGGGGCAGTACGCGTGCTGGCATGGCCTGGCGCTCAGGGGCAGACATCCGTGGCGTGCGTTTGGGCATTTCGGCGTTGGACTCAACCACTTACTGGACGGCTTGCCAATGGCTGTCGCGTCAAGGCTTGACGGCCGAGGATGTGGAGTTTGTTCCGGTGGGCTCGTCGCAGGGGGTCATGGAGGTGCTGCGCAGCGGCAGCATCGATGCCCTGTGCAATCCGGACCCGGTCATGTACTGGCTGGAGCAAAAAAACGACATCCGAATCCTGGGCGATGCCCGAACCCTGCAAGGCACTCGCCACTTGATGGGAGGCCTGGTGCCGGGGGCCAGCCTGTTCGCGCATGCTGCTTTTTTGCAACTGCATCCCGATCGGGCGCAGGCCCTGAGCGATGGTGTGGTGCAGGCCCTGAAGTGGCTGCATACCGCCGGCTTGACGGACATCTTGCGAGCCGTTCCTGCGGGTCATTGGATGGGCGACCGGGCGATCTACCTTGGCGCATTTGAGAAACTGCGTGAGTCTTACGCCGTGGACGGGATCGTGCGCAGCGAAGATGTGGCGCATTCCTGGCGTGTGCATGCCAGGTTGATGGGTACTTACGGGCCCAAACCTCTGGTGCCCGAGAGCACATTCACCAACGTTTTTGCGCAAAAGTCCAAAAGCCGTCGGTTGACTTGATCTGAGGCGTCATGGGCGCAGCGCCCAATGGCCCCTAAGAGTGGGCAAAAGAGGTTTTGTTCAGCGTTTGGGTGCAGCTTGGGCTGCAGGCCTGTCGGAACGCTTGTCAGAGCGCGCAGCGGTTTTGGCGCGTGCCTGACTGCGCTGAGGTGCTGACTTTCGGGAGGCCTTGGCCGGCACATAAATGCTCAAAATTTGTCCATTGGACAGCGTGGCATTCGGTTTGAGACGGTTCCAGTCTGCCACGCTGGTGGCGCTCACGCCGTGCCGTGATGCCAAACGCATGAGCGTATCGCCTGGGCGGGCCTTGACCGTGATCTTGCGCAACACCAACTCGGGGGCCAGCAGCAGTTGGCCGTTGTCGGCCAGGTGCTCGGTCACATCGCTGTCCAGCTTGCCTTGGCGCGGCACCAGCAAAGTGGAGCCGGCCTTGACCAGCATGCGAGCTGGAATGCCGTTGACACTGCGCAGCTGCTCCGCGGACATCCCCACTTGCTTGGCCACTTCTTCTGCCGGCATGGTGCGAGGTGCTTGCCAGGCCGTCCAGCTGGACAGGCGGCGTTCTGAGTGCGCTTGCAGGTTGGTTTGAAACACCGTGGCGTTGTCCCAAGGCAGCAGGATGAGCGGCGTGCCTGCCGCCAAAATCACGGGGCGGTTCATGGCAGGGTTCAGGGCCTTGAAGTCTTCCAGGCTCACGTTGGCCAGTTTGGCGGCTATGGCCACGTCGATGTCCCGCTCGATGGCCACGCTCTTGAAGAAGGGGTGGTTTTGGATCAGGGGCAACTCGGTCTTGAAGGCTTCGGGTTGGGCCACGATGTTTTTGACCGCTTGCAGTTTGGGCACGTAGTAGCGCGTTTCGTCGGGCATGCGCAGGTCGCTGTAGGTCAGTGGCAAGCCTTGCGCCTTGTTGCGCGCCAACGCCCTGCCCACGCTGCCTTCGCCCCAGTTGTAGGCGGCCAAGGCCAGGTGCCAGTCGCCAAACAGGGTGTAAAGTTTTTGCAGGTAATCGAGAGCCGCACGGGTGGACTCCAGCACATCGCGGCGCTCGTCCCTGAAGAGGTTTTGTTTCAGGTCGAAATATTTGCCTGTGGCCGGCATGAACTGCCACATGCCCGCGGCCTTGGCGCTGGACACGGCTTGGGGGTTGAAGGCCGATTCGATGAAGGGCAGCAAGGCCAGCTCGGTGGGCATCTTGCGCCGTTCAAGTTCCTCAACGATGTGAAACAGGTAAGGCCGCGAGCGCTCGGTCATGCGCAGCATGTAGTCGGGCCGACTGGCATACCACTGCTCGCGGTTACGGACCAGGGGGTTGTTCAAGTCGGGCATGGCAAAGCCCCGGCGGATGCGCTCCCAGATGTCGATTGGCTCTTGCAGACCGAGAATGGCATGAGGCTTGAGGGCCACCGGCCGCTCCTCGTTCATTTCGGTCACCGCAGGCGCCAAAGGCACCGCAGGGCCTGACACGGTGGCAGGCACCGGCGGCGCGGGTTTCACGGGTGGCACCGTCATAGCGGCGGGTGTGGGCGTTGTGGGCGCTGCCTCGGCCGCAGGCAGGCGCTCTATGGGAGGCTGCGGGCTAGGCACCGAGGTGGCGCATCCAGATAAGAAAGCCGCCAGAAGCAAGACCCAGCTGGGGCGGATGAGGCGGGCTGGGGCCAGGGCAGTCAGGTTCATCGGAAGTTGTTTTTCCATTGGCGAAGCGCTGCAAAGGTGGTCACATCATCCACGACCAGGCGGTCACGCTGGCGCACGGCGGCAGCGACACAGGCCATGCGGCTTCGCAAGAAAGGGTTGATGGCGCGTTCGGTTTGAAGCGCCACAGGCAAAGTGGGCAGCGTTTGGCTGCGCAGACGCGTGCAACGCGCCAAGTGGTCTTGCAGCGCCAAGTTGCCGGGTTCGACAGCCAGCGCAAACTTCAGGTTGGACAAGGGGTAATCGTGGGCGCAGCAAACCCGCGTGGCACCTGGCAAGGCGGCCAAGCGGTCAAGCGAGTCCAGCATTTGGGCCGGCGTGCCTTCAAACAAACGCCCGCACCAGCCCGAAAACAGCATATCGCCACAAAAAAGCAGTGGGTCTTGGCCCGTGGGTTGCGCCCAAAAGGCGATGTGACCCAGGGTATGGCCTGGCACCTGGTGAACCTGAAGTTGCAGGCCATGCCAGTCAAAGCAGTCACCTTGTTGCAGGCCTTGGGTGGGCACGGGCATTTGCTCGAGGGCGGGGCCCAGCACGCGTGCCCCGGTTTGTGCCACCAGTTCGGCCAGGCCGCCGGTGTGATCGGCGTGGTGGTGCGTGACTAGAATCGTGTCCAGCTGAAGACTTGGGTGCGCTTGCATCCAGGCCAGCACGGACGCACTGTCGCCGGGGTCCACCACGAGGGCGTGGCGGTCGGTGTGCAACAACCAAATATAGTTGTCTGCGAAAGCGGGCAGGGCAATGAGTTTCATGGATCGTTCGATTATAGAAAGCCAACCCCCCCCGCCCGCTTGGCTGGCGCATCTCGGGCAGCCGGTGGCTTCGCGCTTGCTGGCCTGGGAGCAGGCTCAGACCGATGCGTTGCTGGCCGATGTCTTTGGCTACCACGCGGTGCAACTGGGTTGGCCAGAGCTCAAGGCCTTGCGCCACAACCGAATGCCCCATCGCTGGCAAGCGGGCGCCGAGTTCGAATGGCCTCAATCGAACAAGGCCTTGTGCGCGCCAGAGCTGCAGAACTTGCAGCCGCCGCAGTCCCCGCCCCCTGCCATACCGCTGGAGGATGACCCCGATGTGTGGCTAGACAGCCGCGCTTGGCCTTGGCAAGCCGACAGCCTGGACCTGGTGGTGTTGCCGCACACTTTGGAGCGCTCGGCCGATCCGCACGCCTGTTTGCGCGAGGTCGAACGGGTGCTGATTCCCGAGGGGCAGGTGCTGATCACGGGCCTCAATCCCATGAGTTTGTGGGGCCGGCGGCCACTGCGCGGCAGCATGCGCTTAGTAGGGGGCGCGCCGGTGCACAGCCTGATCGCGTATCGGCGCCTGCGCGATTGGCTGCGGCTGCTGGGTTTTGAGGTGCAGGTCAGCCGTTTCGGTGGCTGGAGCCCAGCCCTGGGCAGTGAGCGCTGGATGCAGCGCCTGGGTTGGATGGAGCGCGCGGGTGAGCGTTGGTGGCCGATTTTGGGGGGCGTTTATCTGTTGTTGGCCACCAAACGTGTGCCTGGGGGGCGCTTGTTGCCGGCGCGCCCATGGCGCACGGTACGATCGCCCGCTGCAGCGACCGCGCCCGTCGCCCGCTCCGATACCTTCATGGCCTACCCCCCTGCCGAGAAAGACGCTTTTGACCCACGTTGAAATTCACACCGATGGTGCCTGCAAAGGCAACCCCGGCCCCGGCGGCTGGGGCGTTCGTCTGCAGTCCGGCCAGCATCTGCAAGAGCTGTTTGGCGGTGAGTTGAACACCACCAACAATCGCATGGAGATGACCGCCGTCATCGAAGGCCTGTTGGCCCTCAAGCGCCCTTGCCAGGTCACGCTGTACCTCGACAGCGAATATGTGCGCAAGGGCATCACCGAGTGGATCCATGGGTGGAAAGCCCGGGGCTGGAAAACTGCCGCCAAGCAGCCTGTCAAAAATGCCGACTTATGGCAAAAACTCGACGCCGTGGTGTCCTCTTCGGGACATCAGATCGATTGGCGCTGGGTCAAAGGCCACAACGGCGATCCGGGCAACGAGCGGGCCGATGCACTGGCCAACCTCGGCGTGGACAAAGCCTTGGGCCGATGAAATGGCTGGCCCAAGCCGGCACAGGCCAGCGCCCATGCCGCACGGATGCCAAAGGCTTGGCCTGTCTCAAGGCCCTGCCAAGCAGAGGGAAATAGCTTGCACGCTGTTACATTGCTGGAGTCTTGGCGTACGAAACCTGAGAGAAACCTGAATGGCTTACAAGAAGAAATATGCAGTGCTGGCCCTGCTGGGCATTTCCGTGGCCTCTGGGGCCGCATGGTGGTGGCAAAACAAGGCCCTGGTTGACGGTGCGGCACCCACTGCGGCGGCTTCTGCACCAGGTGGTGCTACCGGTGCCTCCGCTGGTGCGCAAGGGGCCGGACCGGCTGGCGGAGCAGGCCGGGCGCCTGCAGTGGAGGTGGCTAAGGTGGAGAGCATGACCTTGGTGGACGAGACCCAGGCCGTGGGCAGTTTGCGCTCGCGCCAGGGCGTGATGCTGCGCCCCGAAGTCGCTGGGCGCGTCAAACAGATTTTCTTCAACGACGGCCAACGCGTGCGCAAGGGTCAGTTGATGGTGCAGTTGGAGGACCAACTGCAGCAGGCCCAAGTCGCTCAGGCGCGTGCAGAACTGTCCATTGCCGAGGCCAATCACAAGCGCAACCAGGAACTGGTGGCGCAAAATTTCATCAGCCAGCGCTCGCTGGACGAGAGCGCAGCAGCCCTGGAAGTCTCGCGCGCCAAGTTGTCTCTGGCGCAGGCCACGCTGCAGCGCCTGCAGGTGTTGGCCCCGTTTGATGGGATCACCGGTCTCAAGCAAATCAACGTGGGCGATTACCTCAAAGACGGCGCGGACATGGTCAATGTGGAGGACATCGATGCGGTGCTGCTCGACTTCCGTTTGCCGGAGCGTTTTCAGGCCAAGGTCCGAGCGGGTCAAAAAACGCAGCTGACGGTGGACGCCTTGCCGGGGCGGCCTTTCTCAGCCATCGTGCAAGCGGTGGACCCTTTGATCGAAGCCAATGGTCGCTCTGTCGGCGTGCGTGGCTGCATCGACAACCGCCAGCAGCAATTGCGCCCTGGCATGTTTGCCCGCGTGAATGCGGTCTTTGGCTCGCGCGACAACGCCTTGGTCATTCCCGAGGAAGCCATCATCCCGCAGGGCGGGCGCACCTTTGTCGTCAAGGTGGTGCAGGGTGACAAGCCCGATGTGCGCGTGTCCGAGCGTGTGGTAGTCAAGGTCGGCTTACGTCAGCCGGGCAAGGTGGAAATTCTGGAAGGTTTGTCTGCCGGTGACACGGTGGTCACAGCGGGTCATCAGCGCTTGCAAAAGGACGGCACGGCCCTGCGCGTGGTGGACTTGCCCCAATCTTCAGGTGGCAAGCCTGGTGGTCCCCCTGGGCCGCCCGGTCCTGCAGGGCCGGGCGCTCCCGTTGCAGGCGCTTCGCCTGCAGGGGCTGCAGCACAAGGTGCAGGTCCGCAAGGTGCTCGTGCTTCTGGCGCTGGACGACCTCCTGGTCAAGGCGCGGGCCGTCCTGTGGCCTTGACGGGTCCCAACCCTTGCCTGAGGGAAGCCGATGCAGCTCGCTGAAGTCTCCATCCGACGGCCTGTATTGGCCGTCGTCATGTCCTTGTTGATCGTGTTGATTGGTGCCGTCAGCTTCAAGAGCCTGTCTTTGCGCGAATACCCCAAGATCGACGAGCCCACTGTCACCGTGACCACCCGCTATGTCGGGGCCTCGGCCGAAGTGGTCGAGTCGCAGGTCACCAAACCGCTGGAAGACTCGATTGCCGGCATTGACGCGGTCGATGTCATCACCTCCATCAGTCGCGCCGAGCAGTCGCAGATTACGGTGAAATTTCGTCTTGAAAAAGACGCCGACACGGCAGCAGCCGAAGTGCGTGACCGCACATCGCGGGTGCGCAACCGTTTGCCACAAGCCATCGAAGAACCGGTGATCGCCAAGGTCGAAGCCGATGCTTTTCCGGTGATTTGGCTGGCTTTTTCCAGTGACACGCTCAATGCCTTGCAAATCAACGACCTGGTCAACCGTGTGGTCAAGCCGCGACTGCAGACCGTCACGGGAGTGGCCGACGTCCGTATTTTTGGCGAGCGCAAATACGCCATGCTGGTCTCGCTGGACCATGCCCGACTGTCGTCCTACAAACTCACCCCACAAGATGTGGAAGACGCCATCCGGCGCAGCAACCTCGAGTTGCCAGCGGGCCGGATTGAATCGACCAACCGCGAATTCAGTGTGTCCTCGCAGACCGACCTGACCCGCCCGGGCCAGTTTGGCGAGATCGTGATCCGCAGTGTCAACGGTTTTCCAGTCAAGCTGCGCGACGTCGCCCAGATCAAGGAAGACGCCGCGAATGACCGCAGCGCGGTGCGGCTCAACGGGCGGCCTGCTATTTCTGCGGGTGTGATTCGGCAGGCCACGGCCAACCCGCTGGAACTGTCGGCAGGCGTGCGCGAGATGATTCCTCGGTTGAAGGCCGATTTGCCTGGTGACATTGCGATCGAGGTGGCCAACGACAACTCGGTCTTCATCGACCGATCCATCAAGAATGTGTTCACGACCATTGTTGAGGCCGTGGTGCTGGTGGCCTTGGTGATTTTCGTGTTCTTGCGCACCATCCGCGCTTCCATCATCCCCATCATTACCATCCCGGTCAGTTTGATCGGCGCGTTTGCCATGATGGCCTTGGCGGGCTTCACCATCAACACCCTGACCCTGTTGGCGTTGGTGCTGGCCATTGGTCTTGTGGTGGACGATGCCATTGTGGTGCTGGAAAACATTTACCGGCACATTGAAGAAGGGCTGGACCCGTTTTCCGCCGCCATCAAGGGTGTTCGCGAGATCAGTTTTGCCGTCATCGCCATGACCATGACGCTGGCTGCCGTGTTTGCGCCCCTGGCTTTCACGCCCGGGCGCACCGGCAAGTTGTTTGGCGAGTTTGCGCTGGCGCTGGCTGGCGCGGTGATCGTGTCCGGTTTTGTGGCCTTGACCTTGGCACCCATGCTCAGCAGCAAATTGCTGCGCCACAACCCCAACCCCAGCTGGTTCGACCGTTTCATGGAGCGCAGGCTCACGGGATTGTCCAATGGCTATGAAAGGCTGTTGACCTTGATCCTGAACCGCGCCCGTTGGGTGGTGGTGCTGGTCATGATCGGTTCGGGTGCCGGCATTGCCATGATTTACCCCACCATGAAGCAAGAACTCGCGCCGCTGGAAGACCGGGGTGTGATTTTGGCCACCGTCAACGCGCCCGATGGCGCCACGCTGGAATACACCGACCGCTATGCCCGTTCGCTGGAGAAGTTCGGTCAGGCCTATCCCGAGTTCGACCGGATTTTTTCCAACATGGGCAACCCCACAGTCGGCCAAGGCTCGGTGGTTTACCGTGCGGTGGACTGGGACGAGCGCAAGCGCACCACCCTGGAGATCGCGCGTGAATTGGGTGGCAAGTTCAACAGCCTGCCGGGTGTCAATGCATTCCCGATCACGCCGCCCTCCTTGGGGCAGGGCTTTCGCGAGCGACCGCTTAACTTTGTGATTCAAACCTCCGACAGCTACCAAAATTTGAATCAGTTGACCCGCCAGTTGATGGACGAGGTGGCCAAGAACCCGGGCATCTTGTCGCCTGATGTGGACTTGCGTCTGAACAAACCCGAGTTGCGCATCGAGGTGGACCGCGTGAAGGCCGCCGAGCTGGGCGTGAGCATCGAAGTGGTGGCCCGCACCATCGAGACCATGTTGGGCGGCCGGGTGGTCACGCGTTACAAGCGCGATGCTGAGCAGTACGACGTGATTGTGCAAACCTTGGCCGCCAGCCGCAACACGCCCGACGACATTGACGTGATCCAGGTGCGCGGTCGCAACGACACCATGGTCCCGCTTTCTAGCCTGGTCAAGGTGCGCGAGAGTGTGTCGCCGCGCGAGCTGAACCACTTTGGTCAGCGCCGTTCGGTGTCCATCACCGCCAACCTGGCCCCAGATTACTCGCTGGGCGAAGCGATCAAGTTCATGGATGAAGCGGCGGCCAAAGTGCTCAAGCCGGGCTACACCACCGAGCTCAACGGCACATCACGCGAATTCAAGAACTCGCAGGGCGCTTTGGTGGTCGTCTTCGTTCTGGCGCTGTTGTTCATCTTCTTGGTCTTGTCTGCCCAGTTTGAGAGTTTCATCGACCCCTTTGTCATCATGCTGTCGGTGCCCTTGTCCACGATCGGGGCGCTGCTGGCGCTCAAATGGACGGGCGGGTCGCTCAACGTGTATTCGCAAATCGGCCTGATCACCCTGGTGGGCTTGATCACCAAGCACGGCATTTTGATCGTGGAATTCACCAACCAACTGCGCGAACAAGGCATGAACATGCAAGAGGCCTTGATCAAGGCGTCGGCCCAGCGGTTGCGCCCGATCTTGATGACCACCGGGGCCATGGTGCTGGGCGCGGTGCCGCTGGCCTTGGCCACCGGCGCAGGTGCTGAAAGCCGCACGCAAATCGGCTGGGTGATTGTGGGCGGCATGAGCTTGGGCACTTTGTTGGCCGTGTTTGTGGTGCCGACCATGTACTCGTTGCTGGCCCGCAAATCGGTGCCGGGGCCGAACAAGGCGTTGGCGCATGAGACACCGCAAGCTGGGCACTGAGTGCTGCAGTTTTGGTTTGATGGATGTCGCTTCGCGAGGAGATGTCTGTCGGACCATAAAGGCCCGATCTACGGGGGATGCACCCGCATCCCCGGTAATCGTGTTTCGGTATTCGCAGGTCGGGGCCTTCAGGTCCGACATGGCGGTCATGCACCGCCAATGTGTGGCTCAAAGGTGACCGTCAAACATCATCACATCCACCGCGTCGCCCACGGCCACGTTTCCTTGGGCATGGCCCAGCACGATCAGGCCATTGGCCTGCACCATGGAGCTGAGCACGCCCGAGCCTTGGTTGCCGGTGATGTTGACTTGCAACTCACCCGCCGCGTTGGTGCTGACAATGCCGCGCTGGTATTCGGTGCGGCCGGGTTTTTTGCGCAGCGCCTCGGTGCTTTTAGCCTTGAGCAGGGGCAGCGCGGGCGCTTGCCAGCCCATGAGCCGCTGCAGAGCGGGGCGCACAAAGGCCGCAAAGGTCACCATCACCGCCACCGGGTTGCCGGGCAGGCCAAACAGCACGGCCGAGCGATCACCCTGCGTGATGCGGCCCACCGCCATGGGGCGACCAGGACGCATGGCGATGCGCCAAAACGCCACGTCGCCCAGCTTTTTCATCATGGCCTTGGTGTGGTCGGCCTCGCCCACGCTCACACCGCCGCTGGTGATGATGGCTTCGGCTTGCGCGGCGGCATCCACAAAGGCTTGCTCCAAGGCTGCCGGATCGTCGCGCACCACGCCCATGTCGATCAGTTCGCAGCCCAGTGCCTGTACCAGGCCCGCCACGGTGTAGCGGTTGCTGTCGTACACCGCGCCTTCGCGGGGCGCTTGGCCCAGGCTCAAAATCTCGTCGCCGGTTGAAAAATAGGCCACCTTGGGTCTGCGCCAGACGGTCGCGGTGGGCAGCCCCAGGCTGGCCAGCAGGCCGCAGGCGGCGGGGCTCAAGCGTGTGCCTGCGCGCAAGGCAGGCTGCCCAGCCATCAGGTCTTCGCCCAACAGACGGCGGTTGTCACCCGGCAGCAGCATGCCTGGCGGCACCCGCACTGTTTCGCCCTCGGTTTGCACCAGCTCTTGTGGCGCCACGGTGTCCAATCCGACGGGCATGATGGCCCCGGTCATGATGCGCACGCATTCACCGGCACCCACGGTGCCCTGCCAAGCGGCGCCAGCGAAGGCGGTACCCACCACGGTCAAAGGGCAAGGGCGGTCGCTCAGCAAATCAGCGCCGCGCAGGGCGTAGCCGTCCATGGCCGAGTTGTCGTGCGGCGGCACGCTGATGGGCGAGACCACGTCATGCGCCAGGATGCGGCCGTGGGCCTGCATCAGCGGCACAGTCTCTTGTTCGCGTACCGGCTGCACCAGTTGGGCCAAAAACGCATTGACCTGGCTGGCCGACAAGGCCTGTGGGTCGTAGCCTTGCAGGCGTTCGGCGATCTGATCAAGGGACAGGGCAGGGGTGGTCATGGCAATGGGGCACGGCTGTGCCGTGCGGCGCGGTTCAAAGGGATTCGAGTTGTTGCAGTTCGGCCAGCGTGTTGGCATTGGCAAAGGCTTGCGGGCTGTCACCGATTTGGTCAAAGGGCACGATGGCGCAGCGGTGCAGAGCCGTCCAGGCGTCGATCTTGCGGCCACCACTTTGGGTGAACTTCACCAGGCTTTCCAGCAACTCAGTTTTGAGCAGGCAAAACACCGGCTGCGGACGCACCGTGCCATCGGCGTCAGGGGCGGCGGCCATGGCCATGTCGGCGTCTTGGTCATGGAGGGCTTGCACCAAACGCGCCACCAGGTCCAGCGGAAACAGCGGCGAGTCGCAAGGCACGGTGAGCAAGAGCGGCGTTTCGCAGCGCTCCAGGCCCGTGAGGAAGCCCGCCAAAGGTCCGGCAAAACCGTCGATGCTGTCGGGCCAAACCGGCACGCCCAGCGATTCGTAAGCGGCCAGGTTGCGGTTGGCGTTGATCAAAATTTCTTGGGGCGGCAAGCTTTGTAACTGCAGGCGCATCAGGGTTTGCAGGGCCAACGGCATGCCGCGAAAATTTTGCAGGCCTTTGTCGACGCCACCCATGCGTGAGCCGCGACCTCCAGCGAGGATGAGGCCGGTGATGCCCGGTGCGCCCGGTGCGCTCTCGGTATGGGGGTTCATGGCCTTCAGCCTCCTATGTAGCTCATTTCCACCCTACGGCCGGGGCCGCTGGCGGTGTCCGGCCCGCGCAGGCTGCGCAGCACCGAATATTGGTCAGTCCGTCCGCGCCAGATGGCGTCCACCGTCTGGGCCAGCGTGTGGTCGCTTTGCAGCGGGTCGCGCAGCAGCTGGCGCAGGTCGTAGCCCTGGCTGGCAAACAAGCACAAATACAAGCGGCCTTCGGTGGACAAGCGGGCGCGGTTGCAGTCGCCGCAAAACGCTTGCGTCACGCTGCTGATCACACCCACCTCGCCCAGCAATGGGTCATGCTCGCCTTGGGCGTTGGCATAACCCCAGCGCTCGGCGGTCTCACCGGGAGCGGCTGGGTCGAGTTGCACCAGCGGCAGCTCGGCATTCAGACGGCGGATCACCTCGGCGCTGGGCAACACTTCGTCCATGCACCAGCCATTCGTCGCGCCCACGTCCATGTATTCAATGAATCGCAGCACGATGCCTGTGCCCTGGAAGTGCCGCGCCATGGGCAAAATTTCGTGCTCGTTGGTGCCGTGCTTGACCACCATGTTGACCTTGATCGGCCCCAGGCCCGCCGCCTGCGCGGCTTCGATCCCGGCCAGCACATCGGCCACCGGAAAGTCCACATCGTTCATCTGGCGAAAGACCTTGTCATCCAGCCCGTCCAGGCTCACGGTGACACGTTGCAGGCCCGCGTCTTTCAGGCTTTGGGCCTTGCGCGCCAAGAGCGAGCCGTTGGTGGTCAGGGTCAAATCGAGCGGCTGGCCGTCGGGGGTGCGCAACGCCGCCAATTGTTCGATCAGGATTTCAATGTTCTTGCGCAGCAGGGGCTCACCCCCGGTCAGGCGAATCTTGCGTACGCCTCGGCCCACGAACACGTTGGCGATGCGGGTGATTTCTTCAAAGCTCAGCAAATGGCTCTGAGGCAGGTAGGCGTAGTCCTTGTCAAAGACTTCCTTGGGCATGCAATAACTGCACCTGAAGTTGCACCGGTCGGTCACGCTGATACGGAAATCGGTCAGCGGGCGGCGCAGGCCGTCCAAGGGCAGGGCGCTCAAGTCTTGGCCCGCCAGCAACGTGGGCAAAGGCAAGCTGGGATGGCGCTGGTCAACCAGCGGAATGACGCGTTCAGACATGGGGGTTGATTGTGCCCGAGCTGCCGGGCCCTTCATGCGGTATGGTCAAGAATGAACAATGGTCTTTCAAGCACACATTTCGGGACTTATTGGCCGCGACCTGCGGGGGCGGTATTTGCAGGTCGGTGCCTTCAGGTCCGACAAGGCGCTTGCGGACCGTGGCTTGTTGGAAATGGCGCAGTGCGAAGGTCCAAATGTCGGACCCTAAAGGCCGCGACCTACGGGGACGGTCGGCGCATAAAGGTCGCTTGCTCGCCTTAACCGTGCTGGATGGCCACCGTCTTGAGGGTGGTGAAGCCCAGCAGGGCTTCAAAGCCTTTTTCGCGGCCATAGCCCGAGGACTTGACGCCGCCAAAGGGCAGCTCCACGCCACCGCCCGCGCCGTAGTTGTTGATGAACACCTGGCCGCTGCGCACGCGCTTGGCCATGCGGAACTGGCGGCCACCATCGCGCGTCCAGATACCGGCGACCAAGCCGAAATCGGTGGCATTGGCCAATTCGACCGCGTGGTCTTCGTCGTTAAAGGACATGGCCGACAGGACCGGGCCAAACACTTCTTCTTGCGCCAGCCGGTGCATCACCGGCACGTCGCGCAGCAAAGTGGGAGCTTGGTAAAAGCCGCCCGCAGGCACACCCGCCGCAATGTGCCCTTGGGCCACCGTGTCGATCCCGTCTGCCTTGGCCTGGTCCAAAAAGCCGGTGACCCGTTCCAACTGGCTGGCCCGAATTAAAGGCCCCAAGTCCAGGTTCATGGCGGCAGAGCCCACCTGCAGGCGGCCAAAGGCCTCGCCCAGGCGTTTCAACAACGGCTCGTAAATGCCTTGTTGAATCAAGACGCGAGAGCCCGCGCTGCAGGTCTGGCCAGAGTTTTGCACGATGGCGTTGACCACCACCGGAATGGCCGTGTCCAGGTCGGCGTCTTCAAAAATGATTTGTGGGCTTTTACCGCCCAGCTCCAGCGTCACCGGGCAATGCCGCTCGGCGGCCACTTGCTGAATGAGTGTGCCCACCCGGGGGCTGCCGGTGAAGCTGATGTGGTCAATGCCCGGGTGGCGGGCCAATGCATCGCCCACCTCGTGGCCATAACCGGTGACGATGTTGATGGCCCCGGCAGGAAAGCCCACCTCGGCGGCCAGCTGCGCCACCCGGATCAGGCTCAGGCAAGCGTCCTCGGCCGGTTTGACCACGCAGGCATTGCCAGCGGCCAAAGCCCCGCCCACGCTGCGCCCAAAAATTTGCATCGGGTAGTTCCATGGAATCACATGGCCCGTCACGCCGTGTGGCTCGCGCCAGGTCAGCACGCTGTAGCCGTTTTGGTAGGGCAGGGTCTCGCCGTGCAGCTTGTCGCAGGACCCGGCATAAAACTCAAAGTAACGTGCCAATGCCAGTGAATCGGCGGCGGCCTGTTTGGTGGGCTTGCCGCAATCGCGCTGCTCCAATGCGGCCAGCTCGGCGGCATGCTCGCTCACTTTTTGCGACAGCTTCATGAGCAAGCGACCACGCTCCATGGCGCTGAGCTTGCCCCAGGGGCCGTTGAAGGCGGCCCTGGCGGCTTTTACGGCGGCGTCAATGTCGGCGGCTTGGCTGCGTGGGATCTGATCGAACACCTGTCCGTCAGACGGGTCGAGCACGTCGATGGTTTGGCCGGCCAGGGCAGGGGTGGATTGGTTGGCGATGAAGTTCATTTGCATGGGGCTATTGTGAACCCGGGCAGGATTTTGAAAATCACCCACGGGACATCGACCTTTGCGACTGAGCCGGGCACAAAAAAAGGCCCGCCGAAGCGGGCCTGTCAGACCTTGCAAAGGAGATCAGGTGCCGTGAACCTGCATGACCAGAGGCACGATCAGCAGCGCCACGATGTTGATGATCTTGATCAGTGGGTTGATCGCCGGGCCAGCGGTGTCCTTGTAAGGGTCACCCACCGTATCTCCGGTCACGGCCGCTTTGTGGGCGTCTGAGCCTTTGCCGCCATGGTGGCCGTCTTCGATGTATTTCTTGGCGTTGTCCCAAGCGCCACCGCCGGTGCACATCGAAATGGCCACAAACAGGCCGGTGATGATGGTGCCCATCAGTAAACCGCCCAGCGCCTTGGGGCCCAAGATCAAACCGACCAGCACCGGCACCACCACGGGCAACAGGCTGGGGATGACCATTTCCTTGATGGCGGCCGTGGTCAGCATGTCCACAGCCTTGCCGTATTCGGGCTTGGCCGTGCCTTCCATGATGCCGGGGATCTCCTTGAACTGGCGACGCACTTCAACCACCACACTGCCTGCAGCCCGGCCCACCGCTTCCATGGCCATGGCCCCGAACAAGTAGGGGATCAGCCCGCCAATGAACAGTCCAATGATGACCAGAGGGTCGGACAAGTCAAAACTGATGGCTTTGCCATAGGCTTCCAGTTTGTGCGTGTAGTCGGCAAAAAGCACCAGTGAGGCCAGGCCTGCCGAGCCAATGGCGTAACCCTTGGTCACCGCCTTGGTGGTGTTGCCCACGGCATCCAGCGGGTCGGTGATGTCTCGCACACTGCTGGGCATTTCGGCCATTTCTGCAATGCCGCCCGCGTTGTCGGTGATGGGGCCATAAGCGTCCAGCGCCACCACGATGCCTGCCATGCTCAGCATGGATGTCGCTGCCACAGCGATGCCGTAAAGGCCACCCAGAGCGTACGCGGTCCAGATGGCCAGGCAGACAAACATCACAGGCCAAGCCGTCGAGCGCATGGACACGCCCAGGCCAGCGATGATGTTGGTGCCGTGGCCGGTGGTCGAGGCCTGAGCGATGTGCTGCACCGGGGCGTATTGCGTGCCGGTGTAGAACTCGGTGATCCAGACCAAGGCGGCCGTGAGCACCAGACCCACAGCACAGGCGCCAAACAGTTTCATTTGGCTGCCCGCAGCGCCCAGGGCGTTGTCAGGCATCAGCCAGATGGTGACAAAGTAAAAGGCGATCAAGGACAGCACGCCCGAGATGGCCAAGCCTTTGTAGAGCGCAGGCATCACGTTGGTCATGCCCGGAGAAGCCTTGACGAAGAAGCAACCAATGATGGAGGCGATGATGGACACCGCGCCCAAGGCCAGCGGGTACAGCACGGCCTGACCGGGTGCCGCCGAAATCAGCAAGGCCCCCAGCACCATGGTCGCGATCAAGGTCACGGCATACGTCTCGAACAGGTCGGCGGCCATGCCGGCGCAGTCGCCCACGTTGTCGCCCACGTTGTCGGCAATCACAGCAGGGTTGCGCGGATCGTCCTCGGGGATGCCGGCTTCCACTTTGCCCACCAGGTCGGCCCCCACGTCAGCGCCCTTGGTGAAAATGCCGCCGCCTAATCTGGCAAAAATTGAGATGAGCGAAGAGCCAAAGGCAAAACCAATCAAGGGGTTGAGCAAATTGGCCAGGTTCTTGTCAGGCGTCAGATTGCCATTGCCCACCAAAAACCAGTAAAAACCGGTGACCCCCAACAGACCCAAGCCCACAACCAGCATGCCGGTGATGGCACCACCCCGAAACGCCACGTCCAGCGCCGGGCCAATGCCTTTGGTGGCGGCCTGGGCCGTGCGCACGTTGGCTTTGACCGACACATTCATGCCGATAAAGCCGCAAGCGCCAGAAAGCACTGCGCCGATCACGAAACCGATGGCGGTGATGCCATCCAGAAAGATGCCCATCAGGATGGCCAGCACCACGCCGACGATGGCGATGGTTTTGTATTGCCGGGCCAGATAGGCCGCCGCACCAGCCTGAATGGCCGCTGCAATTTCCTGCATCCGGGCATTGCCGGCATCTTGAGAAAGGATCCACCCTCGGGCCCAAATGCCGTAAGCCACGGCAATCAGACCACATACGAGCGCCAAAATGAGCGCTGAATTTCCTGTCATCGTTGAACTCCTCGATGGTTGTCGCAGAACAGAGGGGCAACGCACTGGAGACCCCTCCATGGCGTTGCTTCCTCGATCACCGAAACCGGAGAACGATTGGCCAACGGCACATTAAAAAGGCTGGGTCACGCTTTACGCAAGCCTTGTGAAAGTAAAATCGGGGTTAATCCCTAGAGATCCTCGTTTTTCTTTAACTTTTCACTCCGAGACCTGCAAGATGTCCCTCGACAACGTGACCCCCGGCAAACAAGCGCCCGAAACTTTCAACGTGATCATCGAAATCCCGATGAACGCCGATCCGATCAAGTACGAAGTGGACAAGGAAACCGGCGCCTTGTTCGTGGACCGTTTCATGACCACGGCCATGCATTACCCCACCAATTACGGCTACGTGCCCCAAACCCTGTCTGGTGACGGAGACCCGGTGGACGTGTTGGTGATCACCCCTTATGCCTTGCACCCCGGTGTGGTGGTGCCCTGCCGTGCCCTGGGTATTTTGATGATGGAAGACGAGGCCGGTGTGGATGGCAAGGTGGTTGCTGTGCCGACCAGCAAAATTTTGCCGATGTACGACCACTGGCAAGACATCTCGGATGTGAACGCGATGCGCCGCAATGCGA
>Ga0247832_1001429_pt1 | contig 41808 bp, 60 predicted proteins | sample LaCruzMarch2015__10_FD_192407 | JGI IMG/M metagenome (GOLD analysis project Ga0247832, IMG submission 192407) | Freshwater microbial communities from meromictic Lake La Cruz, Castile-La Mancha, Spain - LaCruzMarch2015_4m | ecosystem: Environmental > Aquatic > Freshwater > Lake | place: Spain... | reverse complement strand
TTAGGAATCTTTCATCTTCAGATGTTTTATACAACATAGGTAAAAACTGGGTTAATGAAACAGGTAACACTGTTTATGTATTAACTTCTCTTTCAGCGTTTAATGGAACGGTAACAGCTACCTGGACTCAAATCAGTGGAGCTAGTGGATTAACTTCGCTAACAGGCAACACAGGTGGTGCAGTATCTCCTGATACCAATGGTAACATGTCGTTAGTCGGAAGTGGAGGAATTACAGTAACGGGAACCCCTGGGACAAACACTCTAACAATTACTGGATCTAGTTCTTCGATATCTTGGAGTGATATAGCGGCACCATTTACGGCTGCTGCAGGTAATGGTTATTTTGTAACTGCATCCGTGACAGGAACCCTTCCAGCAAGCCCAACGCAAGGCGATGTAGTAATCATTTCAGCACAAACAGCATCAGTAGTAATTGTTCAAGCAGCAGCTGGACAAACAATACGTCTTGCTAACTCAACATCAGCAGTAGCAGGAAGAGCTGAAAGCACAGCTATAGGATGTACATTGCAGTTGGTATACCGATCAGCCAATACCCAGTGGGTTACAATTGGATCTGAAGGGTCATGGACTCTAGTTTAAACAAGAATTAAAAAAGGATTTATCATGGTAGCTACAAACAGCCTTAATATCAATTCCTCAGGAGTTGTGTCATATAACTCTACAACTGGTGTATTTACAGAAACTCCAGTAACACAATACAACGTTTTACTCGGTGGCGCATCTAACGCCATATCTAGCATTGCTCCATCTGCTACAGCTGGTGTTCCATTTATTTCTGGCGGTTCATCTGCTAACGGATCATTTGGAACAGCGGTAGTTGCTGGTGGTGGTACAGGTCTTGCGACTCTTACTGCTTATGCAATATTAACTGGTGGTACTACATCTACAGGTGTATTACAACAAGTTGGTATTGGATCTGCTGGCGAAGTTCTTACATCTAACGGTGCAGGCGCTCTTCCTTCCTTCCAAGCAGCTGGAACACCATCTGCACAAGCTCCATACCTTAACGTAACATCCGCTTCACAAACGATGGCAGTAAACCAAGGGTATGTATCTAACAATGGTACTCTTTGTACATTTACTCCTCCTGCAACATGCGCTGTAGGAACAGTATTTGCAGTAGCTGGAGCAGGAGCCGGCGGTTGGTCTATTAACCTTGCCACAAACTCACAAACGCTAAACTTTGGTTCAAGTGCAGGTACTACAGCTCTTGCTTCAACAAACAGATATGACGGCGTTAAGTTTGTTTGTGTTACAGCCAACACAACGTTTGTTGTAATTTCAAGCGTTGGAAATCCTGATTTAACATAAGAAATAAATTAAGGTTCAAAAATTGCTATTTTTCTGTAAAAAGAAGAATAGCAATTGAAATAGGATATGTTCCCTGGAATGAGAAAACATAAAAGGTAAAAAATGGCACAAACTAATAGTTTAAACATACCTACAACTTCCGGAACAGCTGTAATAGGAACTGGAACAGCTTTTTCCAATCTTTCTTACAGCGCATCATCTGGGACATCTAACCTTGTATCAAGAGATTCAAGTGGCAATTCCTATTTTAATTCATCTATTTCTGGCTATGCAACCACAGCCACCGCAGCAGGTACAACTACGCTTACTGTAGCCTCTGCTCAACAACAGTACTTTACAGGATCTACTACTCAGACTGTAGTAATGCCTGTGACATCCACTCTTGTTCTTGGACAAACGTTTACTATCATCAATAATTCTTCTGGCGTAGTGACCGTGCAATCATCTGGCGCTAACACAATCCAAGCTATGGCAGCAAACACTCAACTCGTTCTTACTGTCATATCGCTTGTAAGTACAGCTGCCGCCGGTTGGAATGCAGCCTACGCTTTATTAACAGGAACAAATTCAATCCAATTTACTGGAGATGTGGGCACTGCATTTTCAACAAATGCGGTAACAATAAAAGCTGGTACTTCTACATATGATTGCGGCCGCTCAGTCCGTTTTAATGCGGCTACACCAAATGTAACATTATCTATTACAGATGGATCTTCTAATACACTTTTAGGAAAAGATGCCGGAGCAACAAATCCATTAACTGGAACAAGAAATGTGGCATTAGGAAGTGCAGCTCTGTTTTCAGCACTTTCAAATGATGATTGCATCGCTATTGGATCGCAAGCTATGCAAGGTTCAGAAAAAAACGAACGATGCATAAGTATAGGAAACTTTTCTCAATCAAATAATACGGAAGGAAGCGATGTAATAGCTATAGGGCACAATTGTCTTCAAGCTTTATCTCCCGGGGAAATAGTTTCAGGGGTATTGGGAATTGGGACAAATGCTTTATTTACAAGTGCTAGTGATGCTGGAAATCTGGCTATAGGGTACTACAGCTTGAGGCTTTTAAATGGTGGGGATAACAATCTTGCAATAGGAAGCCAAAGTTTAGAAAATGTATTAACTGGAGACAACAATTTAGCTCTAGGCCTTAATTCTGGAATTTCTCTTACTGGAGCAGAATCCAATAACATTTTAATAAAAAATAGTGGCGTAACAGGTCGAAGCAATTCTCTTGCAATAGGTGCTAGCACAGGAACTGGAGCTAATCAACTTTCAAGAGCTTTTATCTCAGGTATTGCAAATCCAACATTAGTTGCAGGTTCCCCAACTCCTTACCTAACATCTCAAGACATATCTAATGACCAGTTGCAATGCTTGACCCCTGTAGCCGCAAATACAGCAAGTACAGCATTTGGTCAATTAGCAGTGGGTACAGCTTTACAAAATACCGCTAACTACCCAATTCTTGTAAATGTATCCATGGAGATTACTTCTTCTACGGCGGCGGTAATACTAGTCGGTGTTGGACCTACTAACACCCCAACTGCACAAGCTGTAACTGCATCGATAACTGTAACAGCATTACCATATGGATTTAGCTTTGTAGTACCTGCTAAATATTATGCTAGAGTAACGACAACTGGGACAATTACTGTAGGTTCGATAACTACGCTAACTACTCAAATAGGCTAAAAAATGGGATTTAACACATCACAGCAAGCATATGGTCAGGGTGTCGGTACTACGCCCACAGGTGGTATATGGATTGATACCAGAAATCCAACTACAGCGGATGTAGGTGCCCCATGGCCACTTGGTCAATTTTGGTTAAATAACAGCACGTCAAACTTGTATTATTTAAATAGTTTTAGCTCTACAAGTGGGTATGTCCAGGCAAACTGGGTCCTAATTTCTATAGTTAATAGTTTATTGCAAACTTTATCAGACACAGCAAATACCGCGGTATCTAGCTCAGGTTCTTCCGGATCGCCAAATCCATACAACATTCAATTAATAAATACTGATGGGTCTTTGACAATTACATCAGACAATGCAAACAATAGAATAATTTTGTCAGCAAATAATTCTGGCTCTACATGGACAGTAACGACAACTAACCGAACTCTTGCGGATAATGCTGCATGGTTTTCAAATGGTGGTGCGCAGCTAGAATTTACCCTTCCGGCCACATCAGCAGTTGGCGATACCTATGAAGTTGTAGCAATGAATGCTGCTGGTTGGATAATAAAACAAGGCGCAGGACAGCAAATAACTGTGGGTATAAATCAAACCACTCTAGGAGCTGCTGGATCTATTGCATCATTAAACAGGGGCGATTGGATTCGTATCGTTTGCAATGTAGCAAATACAGGGTTTTTTGCAACAATTTTAGAAGGGAACTGCGTAACAGTATAAGGAAAATATGGCACTAACAAACTCAGTCAATGCATCCTCACAAGGATACCAGGTTCTTAATACATCTACTGGCGCATGGAGTGGAAGAACCTTTCAAGCTGGAACTGGCATCACTCTTACTAATGCAGATGGGGTTGCAGGCAATACCTCTATAGCTACATCAAGTGCTGTGGCCATATCCTTTGCAACAGACAGCGGATCTGCAACACCTTCATCTGGAACAATAACCTTTAATGCCACTGCAAGTGCTGGATCGACTGTTGCATTTAACGGTGCTACATCTATAGTTTCCTTCAGGGTTACAGATAATTTAAGTAATACTATTGTCGGGAATTCTTCAGGAAATGGTTCAATTTCTGGAAATTTTAATACCGGACTGGGAAGTCAAGTTTTTTCTTCATTGTCATCTGGTGTAGCAAATACGGCAGTTGGACGATTTGCTTTAAATTCTATTACAACACAATCAGGAAACGTAGCAGTAGGTGCAAACTCCCTTGCAAGTGCTTCCTATGCAGGGAATACCAATACATCCGTCGGGCAATCTAGCGGGAACGCAATTACGTCGGGATCAAATAACGCAATACTGGGTTATTCTGCTATGGGGGCGGCAACCACAGCATCTAACTCAGTAGCTATTGGCTATTTAGCTTACAGTGGATCTACTCCCACTGGCTCGTTTAATATAACAATAGGCTCAAGTGCAGGCACTGCATACACAGGAAGCGAATCAAACAATATAATCATAGCAAATGGTGGTACAATTGGAGATTCAAATAAAATACGTATTGGAACTCAAGGATCAGGATCTGGCCAGCAAAACGAATGCTATATAGCAGGTATTACAGGGGTAACGGTATCTAACCCAACTATAGTTACTCAGAACTCATCTACAGGTCAGATGGGAACAGTTCCTTACGTTCCATACACTGCAATTACTATTGGGATAGCATTTGGCGGGGCATCTACAGGCGTGACATATGCTTCTCAATCTGGATACTATTGGCAAATAGCAGGAGTGGTATATTTTAATTTTGATTTTGTTCTGTCATCAAAAGGATCCTCTACCGGAGTAGCAACGTTAACGGGATTTCCTGTATTATCAAAAAATGATGGAGCAGCTCAAACAAAAACAATAATGGCCTATGGAAATAATATAACTCTTGGGGCTAGCTATAACAATGTGTTAATCCAGATGGTGGCAAACACTTTGACAGCAAATATATTGCAATGGGGAGCCTCTGTTGGATCAACTCAGCTTACTGATGCAGCTTTTGCAAACAATAGCAGTATGTCTATGACTGGCTTCTACTTTGTAAATGCTTAATGGAAAATTTTAGAGTAACTTTTATTACAAAAAAACCAGAGAATCCAAAATAATGCTACCATTCGCCATTATATTAGCTATGATAATAGGTATGGGGATAGTCTTATGGTTGATGGCTAAACATTTAAACAAATGAATTTAATTGAACAAATTTAAAGAGAGTATGAGATGAAAAAGAAAGAAGTCAAAAAAGAAAAGAAAGTTATGAAGCACATGGATGTTAAAGAGGACAAGAAAATGGTCAAAGAGATGGTCAAGAAAGACTGCATGAAGAAGAAGTAAAGATAATGATTATTCAGTTAAACCCTCCTCTTCCTTTAGATACTCCAAAAGGATCTGCTCTATGTCACTTCCTGATAGATGAAGGTATAGAGCATGATTTGATGTGGGTGTGTTTTATAGATTCAACTGGCGAGTGTTGGACATTTAGAAATAGACAAATAAAAGCATGTAAAAATATAACAGCTGGAAGAACCTTTGAAACTCTTACTAACTCTACTCTTTCTCCCGACATTACTGACTTTCTTGCCCGTAGAAAACAAAACCCTTAAAGACATGCCAAAAAAGATTAATCGTCCAATGGTCTGCTATTTGGAATGCCATCTTCTAAATAATACTCAGAAACCTTGTGTCGCATCGAATCTTTAATCTTTAATGGCCGTATTTCTTCTAAATTGGCCGTATATGTGGCCGTATCTTTTGGTGCGTAGGCAAATCCCTCTAAAAATTTCCTTTCCTCTTCCTCTAAAAAAAATTGCATTTCTAGGTAAGACTCTAAAATTTCTAGGTCATCTGACAGATCTTTTAGTTTAAGAAGTCCCTTTATGCGGTAAAAAGACATAATCGCATCGTAAGCTTTCATTATATTGACGGCATGGAGACCCCATTCTTTGGGATGGGGAGGAAATGCCGCTCCTCTTTTAAATTGTTAATAAAAGGGGGATTGCTCCCCCAAATGCCCGTAAGGGCCTTGTAACGCCACCTTTTGGTGGTCTCCCCTCGCCAAAGTTATAAGAAGGTTTAATGTTAACAGCACTGACTTAACCCTTACATCTGTTTAACCATTAACCGCAGAGCGTAGAACTGAGGAAGCATTCTACGGTGCCTATATATTCTTCTCTAACATAGCCCCTTGCGGGACTAAGGCTGGTCAACTAAGCTTGTCTCACGACATGCCTTCCCTTTCAAGGGAGGGTGATTGACTAATAAAAGGGTTCCGTGTTAAATAAATAATTTAAATACTTAGGGGTTAATCAAGGGGTAGGCGCATAGTGTCTATCCTGTATTACTTGACCTCATACCAATCTACAGCGTCTAGGTCTGCAATTGTAGGGTTCCAAAGGCATGCTGCATGTTCTGTAGATGACTCTAAAATGATAGAATTAAACAATCTTTTGATATGGATGTCTTTCCATACAGACCTCTTAAACCTTTTGCTGTCTTTAAGTCCTACCATGACATGATCAAAGCATAGAGCTTTTTCCTCTTCCTCTTTCTCTTCGTAATGTTCCCATTCATCTTCAAAACAATTAAAAGGAAGGTCATACGCATTGTCATTTTCATCACAAATCTTGTCGTTGAGTTTTACAATATACTCTTTTTTATTCCATTCGACTTTTCGAACTTTTTCACCTTGAGATAATGCTGCAACAGCAACTTCAAACTTCATAGTCTACCTTTTTCAATTAGTGTTTCAACCCTAGTAATCGCATTCAAAGCATTAAGGAAGACAATCTGTCCTCCAGCTTTATAAATATGCTCCATAGTAAGACTCTTGTCTTGCTTTTTCAATTTGTAAAGCACATCCAGTACATCGATGTAATCTTCTGTCCAGTGTGTAGTGTCAATGTCATCGATCATGTCTAGTGTGTAATCACCTAATATGATGTCATAGATTATTTTGTCTGGCTTGCTCATGTTTTCTCCTCATCTTTTCTTCCAACAACCTCTGATCTCTAATTTCTGCCTCTATCTTCAACGCAGACTCTTTTAATTCCTTGCTTACAGCCCATTTAACGCGCTTACAGTATTCAAGCAGGCAAAGAGTCCAGTTAGCTTTTTCATCATCTGTTACGCAGTTTAAACGGTATTCTTCCCAAGTGTCATATGGGCAGTTGAGTTTGTGTAGGTCTTCAAGGGTTAGGGTCATATCTCCCCAGTCTCTGCAAATGCGGCAAGCTTTAAAGCTAATTTGGCTGCAAGCTTTCTATCAATAAGCATCCTCATGCCAAGGGAATCTCCAAAGACAGGATGCTTTTTAGGGTCATCCCTTTGTAGCCCAAGCCATACTTGATCACATTCAGCCGAAGAGCTTTTTTGGAGAGAGCATTCTTCGCCGTAGTAATCTTTGAATAGGTAGATTGTCCATCCACGATTTGTTTTAGATTTTTTCCATTTAGTCATTGAATTTTCTCATAGAGTTCATGCAAAAATACTTCAGCTTCTTGTAGCGTGTTAAAAGCTTCAGAAAGATAATATTCTGAATTATCATCCTTTGAAAGGCAGGCTGTCACACGATAAAAAGAGTTAATTTCTTTAATATATATAAGTTCACAATGATCTAAATTTAGCAAAGATCCTTTGCAAGTTTTAACCCAAACCATGTTACCTCCAAGGTTGCTTACAATGTAAACATTGTTATCTTTTAAGTCCATCTAATCATTGCCGAAAAGATCTTTCATTCTTTGGTTTAAAGGGGGTTCTTTCTTTGCAAGCACACCCGCAGCACGCAAAGCAGCAGTAGCCTCACGTCTAAATTCTGTTTTTGACTGATCAAAGTTGCATCTATGTACAAACGAAGCAAAGGATTTGCAATAGGGAACATCCCAGCAAATTTCTAAGCAATCGTCACGAACATATACAACCTCTGCATCAAACCCCATCGTCTTTCCATGCATTCTTTTTCCCCTGCATTTAGGGTTCCAAAACTTTTCAAAAGCAATAGCATCTTTGCGGTTAGTCTCAAGGTCTACATGGGGCTCTCTTAAAACCTCTTCTTTGTCGGTATTTTTAGCAAAGCGCGACATACATACCTATCCAGTTAGGCTTAAGTCGTAAGCCCTTAAAATTAACCTTAAAAAGTCTTCATGAGGCATTAGAAGTGAGAGATCGATTCCGTGACTTGAGTCGCAAGCTAATTTGCTCTTTTGGTAGATGTATAACCCCTTACAGTCTTCCGGCAAGTCTCTCTTAAGCTCAGCGATTAGCGAGCGATTCTTTTCTTCGTTTGAAGGACTACATACCTTACTCCCCTCATTCTGAGGCTTTGGAGCCTTAGGAGGTATGTATGTAGTATTTTTAATACTTAGTGAAGAATCAATACTTGGTAGTTGCGGGTCTTCCACTTTTGGGATATCCACTTCCGGCTTTTCCCGTTGTGGTATAAATTTTTTTACTTCAGAGACAATATACTCAGTTGATACTACTTTGCCTGAGTCATCCCTAATGATATTTCTTTGACAGTAACCATTGTTAATAAGTTCCTTCATTGCTGAGTAAATGGCATCCTTACCTTCTTTAAGGACTGTAACAAGTTGGCTGACATAAAACTTCCAATCGTTAGGTTTAGTAAGAAGGTATGCCCATAGACCCTTAGCTTTTAAAGAAAGGTTCATATCTTCAAGGCATTCTTTTTGGAGGACTATATAATTGATTTCGTGTGTGACTCGGATAACGGACATGATATACCTACAAGTAAAGGTTTTACTTGCATCCGTAGTTTCTATTTGACTTGGAACTTAATCGACGGTATTTATAATTACCAGTTCGGAAGCGTCAATTAGCACTGCGTATGCTATGTGATGTTAAAGACTACCCGGCAAGGTAGTTCCCCCGATATTTCAGGGAAGGGTGACTCTACTCTTCCCTTTCTTTTTTAAGCAAATCAAAATTGATGCTTGTCTATGAAACTTACGTAGTTATCGTAAGCTAGATCTACCAATTTCCTACCAAAATCTAACGAATTGGTAGCAAACAATCGGATGTAGGCAAAAAAAACCCCTGAAGCGGAGCGAAAGAAAAACCCCTCTACACACGGTGCATAGAGGGTAAAATTATCCTAACAATTCATACGAGGTAACGACACTATCCTAAGAAATTGTGGTTTATTGGTCAACGGATGTATATGACCGTATAATGCCGAATTTTTTGCTATAAATGAAAAAAACCCCGCAAGCACTATTGCCAGGGGGTAGTAGGATATTTACGACTTAAAACGTGTTAACAATATTACAATGCTTACATTTAAAGCAACATGTAAACAAAAAAAACCCGCTGGCATAACTTTAAGGGGGTTAAAACAGCGGGAACAACCTAACGTTCTGGAGGACGCTAGAAGTTTTTAATCTAAAGTAACTTAAGGATTCTGTAAACCTCTTTCTAACTTCATAGCTTCATTAACATCCATCATGCTCCCATCTTCCATCTCTACACACCATTTCATGTCATCTGGAAGTTTAGGGATAGGTGCTTTGATGTAGATAGGGGAGATGAAAGAGAAGCATACAATATCTACAGCACTAGATGAGCGATCTACACACCGTATAAAGCCAAAGTCATCTTTGAGGAGATATCCCCCTTGAGGGTGCTTTGAAGTAAGAGGTTTCCACTTAATCACTACTTCTTCTCCAACGCCATTTTTTTGCGATTTAAAAGCCATTTTTTAGCCTCTGCGAACATATTTGAGTCCATATCGTATACAGATGGAATGCTGTGTTTTTGGCATATCTGCTGAGTAATCCAATCCTTCTTTAAATCATCATTGAGAAGAGCGTCAAGCTCAGCACATTGGGCTTCGGTAAGCGGTTTGCCCGGTTCTTTCTCTTCAGGTTTATGAACCTCGCCGGTGTGTTGGCTATATCCTTTAGGGGAAGATCGCTCTCCATCATCATCACTTTCCTTATCAGCGGCCAAATCTAATAAGCAGCATATGGCATATCTTCTTGCATAAGTGAGAGCAGACCCCATAGCTTGCATCTCGTTTACCTTTCCATCTGCTTTGTAGTGTAATTTGATAGGACAGGTTAAAGACTGACCAGAAGTATGAACAAGGGCCATTGTTAGAACTCCTTTTTCCCAATCTACATCAGAAGTAATGCATAGTCCGTGAGCTTGTAAAACTGGCTGGACACATTCTTTTATTTCTGCATAGTCAGCATACATGTAGTTGTAAGCCTTAGTTCTTTTCTGTAATATGGGAAAAGAGCCTTGAGCTTCACACAAAGCTGTAGCAAGTTCGTTAATTTGTTCAGATCTTGGCATCTTCTCTCTCCTTGTCGTGTTTAATTCTTAGGTAAAAATATCTCGTAAGGTTATGGACTCTGAGTTCATAATCCTCGTATATCTCGTAAGCCTCTTCCATGCTTTTTGCAGAATTAAGTCTGGGGCATAGATCTTTCCACTCATCCATAAGTGTTTGAACAAAGGTTAATCGCAAGTAATCATTGAGTTCTTTATCCATATTTTCTCCTTTTTGTTTTTCCTAAAACATACGAAAGCTAGCAATTAAGCGCAATACATAAGTTGGACATATTTTTCTTTCGTAAAATGGACAGATTATATATATTGAACGCAAAGAAAAAGAGATGTAAATGGATCTTAAAACTTACCTACACACAAAGCATCTAACACCTGAAATGTTTTCACGAATTATAAAAGTGGCGCGATCTACTGTTTACAATTGGATTGATGGAGTTCGCCCGCACCCAAAAGTTGCCAAGAAGATTGAGAAGGTTACACATGGTGAAGTAAAAATGAAGGACATGGGTCATGGTAAATAAACCATTTCTTTACGATTATGAAGCGAATGTAATGAAAGAACTACATGCAGAATTGCTGCACAAAGCAGGCACTTGCAAGAATGTAAAAACTATGACCAAACGATGGGAGCAATTCCACATACTAGGACTTATGTTGAGTGCATTTCAAGTGATAAGAGAAGAAGAGGTAAAGAATGATACTCCTTGAAATTCCTGAAAGACCTATTCCATCAGTACATCACAAGGGTTACGGGCGTCGAGCTTATGACCCTAGAGGACCTGATAAAAAAAGAATACAGAATTGGATGCGAAAGCAGTACAAAGGTGAAATAATTAAATTAGCAGTAAGAGTAGAAATGGACTTTTATTTTGCTTACCCAAAATCCACGCCAAAATGGAAGATTCCTTTGATGCTTTCAGGGGAAATAAAACACACTACATACCCTGACAACTCAAATGTGCATTACTTATACGAAAACTGCCTTAAGGAACTTATTATTAAAGATGACGCTCAAGTGTACGACCTCCATTCCAAAAAGCATTGGTGCGAGCCAGGAAAAGAAAAGACCATCATCAAGATTTACCCATGCGAGGAGACAGTTATTATGCCAATTCGAAAAGGAAGCTCAAAAAAAATCATCTCAAAAAACATTGCAACAGAAGTTAAGGCAGGACACCCAGTTAAACAAGCGGCTGCGATTGCTTACTCAGAGGCAAGGAAATCAAATCCAAGTCTTCCTAAAAAGAAAGCTTCTGGAAAAAAGGATTAAGTGATGGCTCGTCCAGAACGCATAGAAGATCTTGGCAAGCTTTCAGTTATGCTACAACAAGCTCTCGATCATGACATGTGGGATATTAAGTCTTCTTTCTGTAGAGATAAAGAGTTTGCTGATAACTTCCAATTATTGCCTACTGATGAGCAACATGACAAACTGCATGATCACGCATACCATATGTCTAGTCTTAAAGACTTGCTCTACACAATGAAAGAAATTGCAGATGGAGAATCGGATGAACCAGACGGACACTACATGGACAAAGATTACATTTTAAATAAGGACTAATCATGCTATATGACAAATTCTTGAAGTATAAAGCAGAAAAGAATACTGAACTTCTTAAGCAGGTAAAGACTCCTGAAGCAAAAAATAAAATGCATAATCTGTCCATCTACAAGAAAATCATCACTGACACCCCACAATCCTTTCAAGAATATTGCAATATGGATGAAAATAAAGACAAACCTATGATTTTTCATATCTACGACATCCAAAAAGAAATATCGAAACTCAAAATAGAAGTTTCCACAGAAAAACACTAAACCACAGGACAAACCATGTTATATGAATCATTTCTAGCGCACAAAGCAGAGACAAATGCATCACTTACAGCTCAACTAGTTCTTCCACTTGATGAAAACCAAGCAACTAATGAGCCAATCCTTGCTCAAATGGTGTTTGATAACCTTACATGCTTTAATGACTATGCAGTAAAAGCTAACGTTCCATTTATCGGGGACTTATATGATATGCAAAAAAGATTGCTTGCCCTTGAGAGCCAAGCAGTAGTAGCGCCAGATCCTTGCTTAGATGGGATTTAATAACATAGGGGGAGCAATCCCCCTTCACATTGGAAAATCATGATAGATTTTGATGACAAAGAAGACTTAGATCAAAAATGCGTCAATGAATTAAACAAAAAAGGTCACGTAAGTTATAAAAAAAATAACATATATACTCACATAACCTCTCAATGGATTAGAAACGCACTAAAACAGGAACACCATGATAGAGCTATCCATCAAAGTAAAGACAGCAGAGAGAACACAAACTCACAAACACCTTGTCTATGAGGATATATTTCTATCTCACGAAGACAAAACTTTATCTTCACTAGTAGAAGAAGCAATCAAACTCTTTGGTGAAGAACCAGAAGATGTGTCAGTGCGCGCTCTTTATATCTGGTAAATTTTGATCAACAAAACTATTGATTATTGCCACCATACTCTCTTGAATGCTTTTTCCCTTAACGGCACATACAATTTTTAAGTTCTTGTGCACGTCTACAGGAAGTCTAATCAAAACAAGACTAATACCAACTTTTTTTTTAGCCATTACATTACCATTAGTGTAAAAATTAAAATACATACACAAGCAGCTATAAACCAAGCTACACTCATGAATATCTCGTTACTGCTTTCAAGTCTTGCAATCCTTGTCCTGTCATTCCTCCTTCCATATACAGAGCTTATAAGTTCAGCTACTGTGTATAGAGAAAATGCACCAAAAAGGAAGAAAATTATCAGTAGGATAGAAATGAAAAGATCCATAAAACCGCCTTGTGAAAGAAAATGATAGCAAATACAAGAATATCTTGCACTTAAAATGTAAGTAAGCTTACTGTTTAATCATATTGGGAGTTGAAAAAAGAAGTGTAAAAGTATGGTAACGCTCTGTTAACATAAATATATGAAAAATGGACAGTATACTTTAATTAAAGCTCCAAAAGATTACCCAGGAAAAAAATACCGGGGAAAATATGCATATGAACATATTTTAGTATGGTGGGAAAATACCAAAATAGTTCCACCAAACGGATATGATATTCATCACAAAAACAAAAATAAAAGGGACAACAGATTTGAAAATTTAGAAATGATAGAAAGATCAACTCACAGTAAGTTACATCAAAATGAGAAAGAAAAAAATGTTACATTTTTAATTTGCCCATATTGTAAAAAAATATATTCAAGACTTACAAAAGATTACAAATCTCAGATAGGAAAAACTAAAAACTTTCATTGTTCTAGAAGTTGTTCGGTAAAAAATCAACATTTATTGCGCCTTAACTCAGCGGTAGAGTAGCGGCCTGTTAAGCCGTTAGTCGGTGGTTCGAATCCATCAGGCGCAGTTATAAAAAGGAAAATTTATGGACTATAAGACAATATTTTATGGACTTATCGTAGCAGTCGTCATCTTCTGCGCAATCTTTAGCTACATAGTGACGATATGACAGATACAGAATATGAAAAATGTGATTTGGATTATTTAATTCGTGTTTTAGAAAACGCCACTCATTCAGGGTTAACTTTATATGAAGGAAATAAAATAATGTTAACTTTATTAAAGAAATTAATGAAAGAAGTAGACCAAACAAACCAACGAATAAATGGATTAATAGAGAAAAAATAATGAAAAAAATATTTACACTACTTCTTGCCACTACTTCCATTTCCGGATATGCAACCACAGATGAAATTATGTGGCAAAGTGCATATGAAGGTGATTACTCACTAGCTCACAAACTTATGCTTACCAGGCAGAGCGAAGGGATCAATGACGATCTCCTTAATCTCTTTTTTATGGCATATGTATGCTACAAGACAGGGTGTGAAGAAGATCCACATCTTATATTTAAAGCGGCAGATCAATACATAGAGGAAACTCTGCTATTTGAAAGAGATTGATTATGATAAAGATGCTCATCCTACTCACTACACTAACTTCTTGTACATTCTCTGTAGTAATGAACCACACAGAGGGCACAGCATCGGATATGGTGGATACTCAGCAGGAAGTAAGCCCAGATGTAAAAGTGAAGATCCCTTTAGTGGGAAGTAATATATGAAAAATATGGTTTGTTGTCCAAATTGTGGTCATAAGTTTAAAAAGAAAAAGAAAATCAGATCTGGAACATTAAGAAAAGTTACATTAAAGACTGTTCCAGAAGGTATAGAATGGTATTACGCGAAAGGTCATCGTAGGGTTTTTATTTCACGTTGCGGAAAAGTTTGGTCTAAAGACACAGGAAAATACAAAAAATTTAGAAAAAAAGATGGCTATTTTGTATTAAGCGTTAATAAGAAAATTAAATCTTTACATCGAATGTTAGCTTTAACTTTTATAAAGGGTTATGCGCCAGGATTTGTGGTAAACCACATTGATGGTAACAAGTTAAATAATAACCTGGATAATCTTGAATGGACAACTGAAATTAAAAATTTTTGCCATGCATATGACATGGGAGTATTTAAGAAAGATCCTACAACATTGGCTTCAAAAAGATATCAGAAAGCTGTTCGAGAAGGAAAATGGATTACTCAAACACCCAAGAACGGAAGAATTGAGTGCGGTTCTGTTGTATGTGAAGTGCCGTAGCATATCAATATTTTAACACTTGTCAATAGGAATTTATGGAATGGATTAAATGCAGCGATAGACTTCCTGATAAAGAAGGAAAAATTTTAGTAAAAATAGAAGATAAATATTTCGTGGCACTTGTATATAAACACGATCCAAATTCTTTTAGATTTCTTGATAAAGAGAATGTTTATCTTGAAACTCCAACAACAATGGTTTGGTTGGGCACTGAAACTAAAATAGTCAGTGGGAATCATAAATGGTATCCAGAACATTTTAAAGAGCCCACACATTGGATGCCACTACCTGAATTGCCAAAGGATTAAAATGAATTATCACGAAGAAATAAATGAGTATTACAAAAACAATCCCCCTAAAATCACTTTTGATGACATAGGGATACACGTGCCAGTCCAAGTGCCATTGCCAGCAAAGTATGTAAAACAGCCTTGTAAATGTGGGATTATCCATAAGTGGGAAGAGGGAACTTTTTATATCGACGAGTTGGAGTTGTTAATAGGATTCCTCCCAAAAAGGATAAAGAAGTGTAAGGTATGCCAAGATGTTCTTATGTTAGAGTTATATAGAGAGGAAGAATGAGCTGGAAGTGTCTGTTTGGGCATAAGTGGAAATGCACAGCTGTAGAATCTTTTTCATGTTTTTCTATGATTTATATCGAATGCAAAAATTGTGGATTTATAGACTGCGATACAAAAAAAGGTCGATGGAAGCTAAGTAAATCAGGAAAACCCGTCCCCACACAGTGTGAGGACGGTAAAGTGAACAACCCTATCTGATGATTTCAAAATAACTAAACATTTCTTTTCTCTCATCAAAAAAATAAGTAATGCTTTTTATCTTTTCATCGCTAAAATTGGAAAATAGATAAATCTTACTTTACTTAAAGAGACAAATGGCTAAGAAAAAGGTAGTTAAACCGCAAGTTTATAAGCGAAAGATACCTAAAGGAATTAAACCTAAAGTAATTTCTGATGAATTAATTGCAGAAGCTTTAAAAGCAACTAAAGGTCTTCAATACTTAGCAGCTGAAAAAATAGGCATGAGTGCGACACATTTATCTCAAAGAATTGCAGGCTCTGAATATCTTCAAGAAGCAAGAGAGCATGCTATCCAAAAAAGAATAGATATAGCTGAGCTCAATCTCTCTGAGTTAACAGAAGAAAAAGAGCTTGGAGCTATTACTTTCATGCTAAAGACTAAGGGTAAAGATAGAGGATATAGCGAAGCAGCTCAAGTATCTGTAGATCCTCAAGCACAAGCCGGAATGCTAGCTCTTATGACACAGTTTGCAGATGCTCAAGCTCATTACTCAGCACGTAAGATTGTAGATAGCAATAAAAGCGAAGAGTAAAGGTCGTAGTGTGTAATAGGTGTTTGCATAGCGTGTGATGGCAAATTCTCTATATTCTTAATCATATCATCTAACATCTTCAAATAGTCAGAACGCGTGAGCTTTGGAGGCTCTTCCCCTTTTGGTTCATCATGAGTACCAGATACCTTAACTACAAACTCATTACCTTCATCATCCACACGGATAAAGTTTATATAGCTGGGATCTTTAGAGCCAGTCTGGTAACACTCAGGGCCTCCACATACGGAAATCTCTCCGCACTTACACTCTACATAATCGTAGTAATGAAAAGACTCGATGATGGTTCCGCATAGACGGCATTTAGCTCTATTTTTCATGACATAAACCTTATCTTTTAAGTAAGATAACAAATTATGCAACATCCTCTAGCTCCAAAGCAATTACAGTTTATCGTTGAATCGCAGGCTAAATGGAACATAGCTCATGGTTCTGTACGTTCTGGAAAGACCGTCGGAACTCTCATGCGGTTTATGCAGGCATCATACAAATGTCCAGACTCCCAAATATTCATGGTTGGCCACTCATCCGATACAATCTATCAAAACGTAGTGCGCTTACTGTTAGAGTCAGAGCAGTTCGCTATGTTTAGACCGTTTTGTACATGGTTTGCAGGTAAAAGACAGCTACGATTTATGGATAAGACTATCACATGCCTTGGCGCTAAAGATGAAGGCGCGATAGGTCAGTTCCAAGGTAAGACATTCTCATTAGTCTTATGCGATGAGATGACACTATATCCTGAATCTATCATAGACATGATCGATACTCGTCTTTCTAAAGAGCATTCTATGGGCTTTGCTTCCATGAACCCATCACATCCTAATCATAAGATTAAGCAATGGATAGATAAAGCAGAAGCTGGTGATGCAAACTATTATTCTCTTCACTACACACTGGATGACAACCCTTATGTAGGTGAAGACTACAAACAACGTATCAGGGACTCTCTCTCTGGCCTATTCTACAAGCGAAATTATTTAGGGCTATGGTGTCTTGCCGAAGGTGCGATATTTGATTTCTTCGACAGAAAGATCCACGTACTCTCGCGTCCTCCCCGCGCTGCAGAGTATTGGGTTGCAGGTATAGACTACGGAACCACGAATAACTTCGCTTGTATGTTGATGGGGGTAAGCACAGGGCGTTATACACAGTCTGGAGTGTCCAGATGGTTTGAGAAAGAGTATGTGTGGGACTCTAAGAAAATGGGAAGACAGAAGACTAACTCAGAGTATGCAGATGATGTACTAGAGTTTTTAGAACCATATGGCGTCAAAGCAGTGTATGTAGATCCAAGTGCAGCATCATTTAAGTTAGAGCTTAGAAAGCGTGGCCTTCATGTCGTAGATGCAGACAATGATGTGACAAATGGCATTACATTCATGACTTCAGAGATGCGAAAGGGCAACCTATTCATATGCAAAGAATGCGAGAATATGATCCGTGAGACAGAGAGCTATGTATGGGATTCTAGGTCTGCCGAGAAGGGATATGATGAGCCATTAAAGAAAGATGATCATTGCATGGACGCAGGCCGCTATGTATGTTTTACCCACAAAGTTTCAGTCTATAACGAGTATCTTGAAGCTCAGAACCAACAAAACTACCTTAAGAATAGATTTCAACGCACATTCTAGTTATTACTCCGTATTGCCATAATAAAATCTTTAAGATATTGTTTGGTCTTACAATCACTTGGGGGTCATTTGGGCATCGCACTCACGCCGTGGAATACATCACAAGAACCTACCCAAGGGAACATAATCACTTGGCTAGATAACATAGTATCCAAGTCAAAACCATTCGAAGACGCTAGATGGAATCAATCCAATATTGATACTCTATTCGTTGCAGGTAACCAATCTTTTATCAATAGATCTCTGTCGTTCAATCCTGGCATATCGGTACAGAACTACTACTTCAACTTGATACAGCAGCCCATAAATATGGTTACTGGACGTCAAAGACAGCATCGAAAGTCAATACTCTATCAACCAACCGACGGATCAGACCCGCAAACAACAGACCAATACACAAAGCTAATGTCTGAAGTTTGTCAGAAAGAAGGGATACATGAAGCTTTTTCTAAGTCTTGTGAGCTATCAGCTGTAGCAGGTCTTAATCTAATGCAGCCATATCTTGATTTTACTGGTGATGATCCAGCTCAAGGGCAACTGAGACTTAAAGTCTGGGAATACAATTCATTTATCACAGATCCATTCTGGAGAGATCCTTCTTTAAGTGACTGCCAATACATTGTGTGCCAAGAATACATTTCTAAGACTGAAGCAGATCTTCGCTTTCCTGGTAAGATGGATAACGTAAGCCCTCAGATGTCCTCGCCTCAGCGGTTCGGTAACTTCTATTTCCTTCCGGAAAACTTTACCATGAATCGCTCGGGCCTTTTCATCCTTACCTATGCATGGTACAGATCAAATAAGAAGAGAAAGAGGCTATATTCACCAAAGATGCACCAATTCTTTGACTTTGCAGGTGGTGACGGGCAAGCAGATGAGATACTACAATACATACCAGACTTAGAAGTGGTAATAGTTGATTCGCCAGTATGGAAATGTGCTGTAGTGCTTAATGATAGACTAATGTATCACGCTGAAAACCCACTATGGGAAGGCCCTGAGTGCCCATTTATCCCTAACTTCTGGAACTACGACCCGCATATCAATCAGCCTGAGCTTAGATCGCGCTCATTAACCTTTGCAATGCGTTCTCCTCAGTTCCTATTTAACCATAAGGTCCTTCAAAACAATGATATTGCAGCTGCAACGATCAATGCAGGTTGGAAACGTAAGGTAGGTGCTGTAGCTAATGAAGACAACCTTAAGAAAGCAGGGCAAGGATGGGATGTCATAGTCAATGAAGGCTATGAGATGACAGATGTAGAGAAGATCATTCCTTCGGCTGTTCCTGAGTCTGACCTTGCACTAGCACAGCAGATGTCTGATCTAGTCTTTAAAGTATCTGGTATTGATATAGAAAATTGGTCAGGACAGCAAGATAAGCAGATATCTTCATTAACACTTCTTATGAAGCAAGATGCTAATCTCCTTCCATTCCAGAAGTATTTTGATCAGTGGGACTTTGCATTGAAGCTGCTTGGTGAGCGTCTACTACAGATAGCACTCAACAACTGGTCACCTGAAAAAGTACAGATCATGATAAATGAAGAGCCAAGTGCTCATTTTTATTCTAAAGTCTTTGCTAAGTATAAGACTGTAGTAGAAGAAGGACTGCTTACACCTACGCAGGGTAATCTTCAGGCTCAACAGATGATGGATATAAACGCCTCGTTTGGCCGTGAGGTATTCCCTCCTTCTATGATCATTCCTAAGATGAATATCACAGGTAAGGGTGAGATCATACCATATCTACAGCAGCAAGAACAGCAGGCAGCAGCAACTCAAGCTGAAGCTACCAACATACAGCACGCATTTGAAGAGACGAAACTTAAAGAACTTACATCTAAAGCAGCTCTTAACATTGCATCTGCTAAAGAGAGATATGGAAGATTTGAGTCTGACCTTGGTCTTAAAGAAGAAAGAGAGTCAGAGCTATCTAAAAACAAAGCTCTCGCTACTAAAGCTAAAATGGAAGCTCTTGATAAGATGGTTGATGTCACAGCTAAACTTGGGGCTGTTGAGACTATGCTTAAGATAGGTCAGATAGACGCTATGGGTGATGCTGAGGCAGAAGAAGAAAGACGTGCTACAGAACGCACAAGGCATGAAGCGTTCAGTTCTGAGTTTGTGACAAAGATCATGAATGGTCTACCTACTATTCCTCCGCAAGAAGAGGGAGTAGGAATGCAACAGCAAGAACCTGATGGTATGTAAACAATTTCTTGGATATATAGTATTGCAGTGTTATAAAGAAGGTTAAAGCAAACGAGCCACAAGGCTCATAGGAGTAAGTATGGTAAGGCACATAAGTGATCATTCCTTTTGGGCGGGCGGTAAGTCAAAAGGTTCAGTATTTCCAGAAGGCGTAAAACATAAGATGGAATCTTCTGCAGAAGGTGCAGGTGGTCTTTCTTCTTATGAAGACACTACTGAGACAATCAAAAGACAACAAGAAGCTGGCATTAGAAAAGCTAAAGCTCATCCTGTTAAGTCTGATTATAGAAACTAATTTGGGCAAATGACGGGGCAGCTCGTCGCATCGATGGAGATTGCGCATTGATCCAAAAGGTGGACCCAGCCAAATGCGCATTACTTAGAGGCAATTATGAAATCAGGTTTTAAAGATCCTACAGCGATTAAATCGCAGCGTCCAAAAGACAAGCCAGTCGATGGTAAGAAATCTCCATGGGATTTCAGATGTCCTCAATATGACCAAAGATCATCCTCTTTTGTTAATGCAGGCACACATTATGGCGTAGGTCATAGACAGCCTGTGGGTAGCAAAGAAGCTCCTAAGCAATTTGTAGATGTTCTTCCTCAAGGTAGAGTAAAGACGATGGTTGTTGATGACATATAAAAAAAATATATATCTTGCAAAAGAACTGTATGCTGATGGAGACAGAAATCAACATGGAATGTTATTTGATATGATTTTAAGAGATTGGATTAAAGAAAAATCATTACATAACAACTTACCATTTTATGAATTTATCATACGTCCCGCTCTAGATGAAGAAAAACCTAATGCTATTTGTTTTGAATTTAAAGAGCGTGAAAAATGAAAAAAATTAAAGGATTAAAGCAAGCCCACACCTCAAATGCTAAAAGAGGCATGGGTGATGCTTATGGATCTGGCATGAAGAACCCTATGGCTAAGATAAGAGATGTATCGACAATGCCGACTACACCTCTATCAAAAGTCAAACTGAGGAAACCACCTAAAAATATGGCTTAAAGAATCATTCCATATTTCGGTCGTTTTGCATTCATACTCATCTCTTTATAGATTTTATCTATCACTACATCTGGTAGATCATCATCTTCACGCATTTCAAGCTTTGCTGGGTCATTCTTAAATGCATTTATACTCTCTACTACAGTCTTATTCTCTAGCATCTTACCCTTTGTATACTGCTCCCACATCTCTCTAGCTGGTATCATCCATAGAATCTTAACATTATCAGAGCCAGGATAGGCCTTGAATAGCATGGAGTTGTCTTGTGCCTTAGGCTTTGTAAGTCTAGGCTGCCATATAAGTCTATCAGTGGGGACCTCATCAAGTGAGTTATATTTACGTTTGTATGTTAGGTCAATGAGCGACATTCTGATGTCATCTTCAAAGATTGCTATTCTTTCATCAAGCCCTATTTGTCTTTTATGAGCAAAGATATAGAACGGATGTTCACCGAATGGACGTTGATTTATCATATTTTGACATGTTTTACCAATGTCAAAACTTTGTTTTGTAAAGTATTCAAAACGATCATGTGCATCTAATCTATTAACCTTCATGCTTTCCTATTAATTATATTTTTAGTTTAATATGAACATAATCGCTTATCGGCGTAAAGATCAAGGATTTATATATGACAGCACCAGTACAAGAGACACCAGTAGCACAAGATGCTAGACCAAACGACAAAGAACTAAACTTCCGTAAACAAGAAGCCATGTACCAAAAGATGCTTGATGAACGCGATAGAAGAATCGCTGAATTAGAACAAAAGAGAACAGCTCCGACTGATGATTACGATGATGACGATGATAGCTCAGACCCTTATGTGGATCGTAAAAAACTTAAGAAAGAGCTTAATAAATATAGCCAAAAGACTAAGCAAGACTCTGAAAGTCTTGTTCGCTCTGCTGTACAACAGGCTATTTATGAAGAAAGACAAAGAGCTTGGTTAAAGTCTAACCCTGACTTTGAAGAGGTGTTAAAGCATGCTCAAACGCTCTACAACGCTGATCCAGAGCTTGGAGACACAATCCTAGAGATGCCAGAAGGGTTTGAAAGACAAAAGCTAGTATACAAGAACATTAAAGCTCTTGGATTACATAAGCCAGCAGCACCTAAGCCTTCTGTTCAAGATAAGATTGATGCTAACAGACGTTCTGCATACTACCAACCATCAGGCATAGGCACTACACCATACAGTTCACAAAGCGATTTTAGCCAAGGTGGACAGAAGACCGCTTATGACAAGATGATGGAACTTAAGAGAAATCTAAGGCTGGGATAGATGCTAGAAAAGTGCGTTAAATGCTCAGAAAAGACAGAGCCTAACTACATTCGTGTAGCAGGTGGAAAAGCTTTTATTCTATGTAAGTTGTGTGATGAGTTTTTAAACGACCATCCAGCAGTTAATTTTTTAGACTACATAGGGCCTAAGTACAATACATGGCTTAGTAAGAACATAAAAGAAGCTTGGAAAGCTAGGAAAGAAGGCAAGTCGCCTTGGAAAGACAAACTGTCCCCTAGCGTGCCCGTTGACAATTAAACACTTTAATTGCTATATCTCTATTGAGCTGAGACTAATTACCTCAGCTCTTTCGTCTACTAGTACGTTAAACTAGCAACTCGCGTAAGGAAGATTTCGCAACTTCCATCTAGACAGACTAGAAAACGGACGTAATACGTTCTCGTCCACGGATCTATATGTCACTAATTGACAACAAGGATAAAAATCCATGTCAGGTCAAATTACAAATACAGGGAATCTTGGACCAATGATCCTCCAGTCGCTTGCGCCTGCGATGCTCTATGTTCCAACTCCTACCATAGAATAGTTTGTGGTAGTAAAATCTTCTCTAATTGACTTGAAAACCTGACCAGATAATGCTGAAGGCAACAAGGCGGAACCTGAAAGGACCGTGAACGTAGCAAGCGAGAAGACCACAAAAGTGGATGCGGTGCTCTGAACACTGTGGAAACACAGTGAGGGATAAGTAGAGAAAGTCCCCGCCTAGGGATAGGTCATAAAAGTAACAGAATGGAATTACATCACTATTTGCGATAAGGTCTCCATGCCAGCAAATGGTGGTACTACTTGCCGCTTTATGCGTCCAAGAAGTTTACAGCCTCCTACAGTGCAACTTGGTAACTCGGGGATTGATCCTCCAGCTCAAGTTCCACAAAGGGATATCATTGATGCGCAAATGGCGTTTTTTGGAACCGGCTGCATTGAAGATTGTGCAGCAGCTTAATGGCTAATTGAATCAATGAGCAGGTCATACTGCAAGATCAAGAGGGAGTTCTCGCTTGGGTTTCAGAAAGACTTGCCGTGGCCATGAGACAGGCTTGAGATAGTAGGCCTGTATAAATCTAACCTGATTGACTTGGAAACCCTTATCACCGTAGTGAAAGGGCAACAAGGGGCAATGGTTTAACTAAGATTGTAAGGAATCAAAATGTTCAATATCAGCTTTAAGAAAACCTTTAGCATTGAGACGACACATCTCAACTCTAATATCTTCTCTTATAGCAATGAGATTGGGGTCAAGAGGGCAATGCGCACCGCATCCTTTTTGATTATCATAGGTCTTTCTAAACTCAATAATAAGCTCACATTGTCTTTTTTTAAGGACAAGATAGGGCAAAACTTGAGTGCAGATATCGAGAAGTCGATGACCTTGAACAACCCATTCATAAATCCATCGTTCATGAGTAGAGTTTTTCTTAAAGATAGAGCGTTTATGTTTTTTAGATTTATTGAGATTACCAAAATGGTTCTCAAGCCAATCAAAAAGCTCCTTTTTAGTATTAGAGATGTTAAGGACAGACCTAAAATTAGGATTCTGATATCGGTTATATCTGGCAGGATTAACGCGATAAATACACAAAGATCCTTCACCATCAATAATACCAGCAAGATAAGCAAGAATGAGAGGTTCATAAATCTTTTTTTCGTAAGGGATAACAGGCATTTACATACTCCTTTTTTATGTGTGTAGATGCATGTATATTGTTGCATTAGCTTAGTTAAATGACAAGCCTGATCGACTTAGCGGTTGGACTGTAGAAATACAGATGCGAAAGTCAGTACTCGGACTATAAATAAAATCCGAGAGGGAGATCCGAAGAGGTTTCCCCGCCTAGGGATAGGTCTTAAAAGTAACAGATAGGAAGATCTCATCCTCCGTGACTACGTCGTATCAGCTGCTAGCCAGTTGAACGCAGGTGGCGGAAGCAACAACGATAACCCAACTAACTTAGGAGTTTCTGACTTCTCATTAGTTGCTACAACACTCGATAAACTTTGTGTCGAGTATAAACTTTTGATAATTGACTTGGAGTTCCTCGCTGCATAAGCAGACGGATAACAAGGGCCAAGCAGGGAAACCGTGCAGGCTGAGAGACTAAACTCAAGGGCTCCGAAAGGAGATGCGATAGTCCAACCTGTATAGAGATATACAGAGTTAGCAGAAATGACTAACCGCCTAGATGTTTGTAGTCTAGGTCACCTAAGTAATAGATAAGACAAATAATGCATATAAATTCATGACTGGTATCGAAGGTATGGATCGTTTTGGTACAGGTCCTATAAGAAGTTCGTATTTCATGCTCTCGAGCACTGAACTACAAACGGATTTTGATGGCCTCGTTGGACAAGGTGTTCTAAACAATTGGAACTACCCAACCAATGCATCAGCACTTCCTAGCGAATGGGGTTCTGTATTTAACATCAGAATTCTAACAAGCTCTGAAGCGCCAGTAGCAAGGAATGCATCTGCAAACAGCCGCGATGTTTATTATAACACCGTCGTTGGAAAGCAGGCGCTTACTCATATAAATCAGGATGGATATTCCATGAATCTGATTTATAGAGATCCTTACTATTCTGGTATGTTGGCACAAAACGCTACTCTTGCAGTGAAGTTTGCACAAGCGCAAGCAATCACACAAGATACAGCTATTAGAAACCTGCTCTGCACAAGAGCTTCTAACGCTAGCGGGGTGTAACATGGCTGAATATTCAAGAATAGCAAAAGGTAGCTTTACATCTACAGGTGCGCAAAAGGCAGTATACCTTCCTTTTCAACCAACAACTGTAGAGATATGGAACTATAGCGCAGCTCTTGCAGCACCTTCAGCTAACGCTGTTGTATCTGCATATTGGGATGTTGCTATGGGACAAGGTTATGCATTAGAAACTGGCGTGTATAACGCAACTCCAGTGCTAGTGTCTGACGTTGTTGTTGCAAATGGTATCAGCACATTTAGCGCTGGTCTCTCTCTGCAATATGGAACACAAATACAAATCGCAAGCATTACTAAAGCTAGCCCTGCTGTTGTTACAACGGCATCAGCTCATGGTTATTCTTCTGGTGACATTGTGCTTTTCCAAGGTCTGTATCAGTCTTCTACAACAGGTATGCCACAAATCAGTGACATTCCTTTTGTTGTGACAGTAACAGGTGCTACAACATTTACAATTCCATGGAATACTAACCAATCTGCTTACACTGCATTGTCTGGATCACCTACAGGTGCGTTTGTGAAAAAGGTTCTTTACCCTTTTCTATACTCCCCTGAAGTGTCCTTCATTACAGCTGTAACAACTGGTTCTACAACTGTTGTAAGCACAACTGCACCACATAACTTAGTAGTGGGACAAGAAGTTGCGTTTAGAATTCCTTCAGCGTGGGGAATTACTCAGCTCAACTCACTTCCTAATATACTCATACCTGGCTCGCCTATGTATGGTTATGTAACAGTTGTCAATAGCTCTACACAAGTAACAGTTAACATCAACTCAACGTCGTATACAGCTTATACATCAAACATAGCTGTATCTAGCGTACCGGGCCTTACAGCAGCACAAATGCTAGCTGTTGGCGATGTTAATACAGGTGGTGTTGTTTACAGTGGTGGAAATCTTTATCCATCTCCTGTAGTCAATGGCGTATCTACAATCAATGGTCCTGCAATTTCTGGTGCGTTTGTGAATAACACACGTCAAGGATTTGTAGTAGGTGTTGGTGCAGGTTCTAACCTTTCATCATCTGTGCTTGTTGGCGCTAATACCAACGTGATTTATTGGAGAGCCATGCTTACGGACATGTAATTTAAAATAAATTACATTGTAAGTATTTCGTGTCTATTTAATATTTGAGGGAGAGCAATCTCCCTCATTGTTCTTAAGGAGTAGCATGCCCGGACCTAAACCGCCATATTCAAACCCGCCAATAGAGCCTCAATACTATGCTCCTAGAAGATACCAAATATCTGCTTTGTCATTAGGTGTGACGACGACAGTCACTACATCGACAGCTCATGATTATGTGATAGGGCAAATGGTTAGACTTCTTATTCCTGAATACTATGGTTCAAGACAGCTTAATGAGCAGACGGGATATGTGATAGCAATACCCACAACTACACAGGTTACAGTAACCATAAACTCTACGAATGCAAATGCATTCATACCTTCCCCCACATTTTATACTCAAGTTCCGCAAATACTTGCTGTAGGAGATGTCAATACAGGGGCAATCAACGCCAGCGGTAGAATTAACAATACTACATATATCCCTGGCAGCTTTATTAATATCTCACCGAACTAGAGGAAACTATGAGCGATAACGAAAAAAAACCAAAAGTAACAACCTCAGCTGAAAAAGAGCTGGACAAAGCACAAAAACAATTTGAAGCATTTGATGATAGCATTAAGAAAATGACTCTTGACCGCATGAATGAAGCGCCGAAAGAAGAAACAGAGATGCAGACTAAGATGTCACAGAATGAGATTGCTAAATCAAAAGACATCTATCTAAAACCTGATAAAACCATATCAAGCAGAGAGAAATTTAATGAAACATTCCGTGCTGCATGGGAGTTTGATAAAGAGTATGTGCAGCTAATAGCAGAACATAAAGAAATCATCGGCGAGACTATCGAGACGTGGACAAAGCCATATGCTGGTGTTCCTGCTGAATTTTGGAAGGTCCCTACAAATAAACCTGTATGGGCACCACGTTATTTAGCTGAACAAATAAAACGTTGCAACTATCATAGGTTAAAGATGGATCAGACCACTTTAACAAGTGGTGATGGCTACGGTCAATACTACGGCGCAATGGCAGTAGATACAGTTGTGCAAAGGCTTGATGCGCACCCAGTGAATAAGAGAAAGTCAATTTTTATGAGTGGAACAGGATTTTAACCTTAAGGTGGTTGTAAGTGAATTTACTTACCGATGTAGTAACATACGTACGAAGGATCATAAAATCTCCTTCTAACTCATCCATTACGGATAATCTTATCTTAGACTACATCAATAGATTCGTTATCTCGGACATGGACGCACGCGTACAGTTATTTGACTACAAGACCACCTATCAGTTTCAGACGCAGCCAGGGGTAGATCAATACAATATGCCCCTGTATTCTTTGCAGACAGAGCAAGGAAACCAATCTATTTCTTACTATCCAGTATACCAAGGATTCACAGGTAATGCCCGCATAGGTGGTGTACCGGTGTATTTTACTACTCAGAAAGAGGTATTTAATCCTGCATGGTCTACATACATTCAACCAGTAATAGGTAATGTTGTAGGAGATAATACAGTTGGTCCATATACGATCAACATCCCTTTCTCTACAAACACTACAACAACAGTTAATCAGCAGCCGAGTACTATACTCAGAGGGCATGTTGATATTTCTGGAGTTATAGCCACTGGAGCAAATGTTGATCCTCCTGTTACATCTACATTTATCACTACAATACCTGTGGCTAATACATTCCCATCTGTATGGATTACATCTACTGATGCAACAGGTGCTAATGTGGTTGTAGCAGATTCAGGGCAATTTTTAAGTAGTAATGTGAACTATGGTCTTCTTATGAGTCCAGGTAAAGCACCCCTTGGAAATGCAGGACTTTCTGGAGGCTACAGCACAACTTCCAACACCATCAACTACCAAACCGGTGTGATTAAAGTAACTTTTCCAGTCGCAATTCCATCAGGACAAAATATCAATGTACAAGCGTGGTATTACAATCCGGGTTTACCTCGTGCTATCCTATATTATAATAATACTCTTACTCTTCGAAGTATTCCAGCCATGCAGTACCTTGTTGAAATTGATGCTTACCTCACACCAGCAGCGTATCTCACAACTAGCGCAGCTCTTCAATTTGGATATATGGCAGAATATATAGCGAGAGGAGCAGCCCGTAAGATCCTTTCAGACACTGGCGACATAGAGCAGTTTCAATTTTATGAGCCATTATTTAGAGAGCAAGAGACGTTGGTATGGAAGAGAAGCCAAAGACAATTTACTTCTACAAGAACGCAGACCATATATTCACAAGGCTCTAACCAATTTGGTATGGGCGGTAACTCAGGATACGGAGCAATATGAGCACATTTAGTTATAATACTGGGGTTCCCGCGGCTAATAATAATCCAAGTGTTGATCAATCTGACATGCTTACAAACACATCATCTATAAACAGTATTTTAGGTGTGGATCATGTAACATTTAATGCATCTGGAGGGGGAAGACATAACCAAGTAACGTTTAATAGCAATAACGTGCCTTCCTTGCCTGCTTCTTTACTAACTTTATTTTCCAATAACCAAGATGGTAACGGAAATAATTTACCTAATGGACTTTCTCAACTGTTTGCATTTTCCGGAACTGCAGCACAGAGTCAACTCCAATATTATATAAAATATGCAAGTTCTTCAGATGCTCCTAGCCCATATGGAAGTGTGATGTTATTTGGAGGACTTATTATAAAATTTGGTTTTGTTCCAACTGTTACAACGGCAGGAATTACAATAAACTTAGCAACTTCCCCAGCAACACCTTTCCCAAGCGCTTGTTTTGGCGTTGTCGCTAGTCAATGGACTTCAGGCTCAGCAGGAACTATTATAGGAGCAGTAGGAACGGCAAGCACAATAAGGTTAGTAGCTTCAACAGGAAGTGTTTCGGCATTTTATATCGCTATAGGTATATAAATGGGAGAAAAGATCGTTGTAGGTAATGGAGGGATAGGAAAGGGTTTAAAAAACGATAGAACTGCTTTCAACATCGACAATGATTCTTTTCCTACTTTATTGAATGCATACCAGTGGAGAGGTAGGGTAAAAAGAAAACGAGGAACATCGCTTCTTAATCGTTTAAGAAGATATTTTAATTCCACTTTAGCTTCCTATTCGTCTACCTCGACTATTGCTTTATCATCAGGTGCTGCAAACATTCTTACAGGATTTAGTCTGCAGTCAAATGGAAATATAGTTCCGGGAACAGTAACAATAAATAACGTTACTGTGGCCCAAGCTTACACAGATCCTTCTTCAAATGGAGTTTTAACAGGATCATTAGGAGGAACTGGGACAATAAATTATGCTACAGGAGCTATCACAATAACAGCTGGAGCAGGAAATAGCATAAACGCAACCTTTAATTATTATCCTGACCTTCCAGTGATGGGTCTAGAAGATCTTGTTTTAACTACCGACCCTCTTTCTTCTCCACCAGGAGCTGGATTAGAAGCAGATGGATCGCAGTTTCCAGGAAATATAGGTTTTGACACTACGTACTCTTATAATATCGTCCCTACTTCTCCATATAGCATCTACGACATAAGCTTTTATAAAAACCCTGCTGATGCAACGTATGCTGGTTACTCAGCAAAGACTACATGGACACCAACGTCATGGAATGGAGAAGACTACCAACAATTTTGGACAGTCAATTATCAAGGTGCTTTATGGGCTACTAATGGAATAAACATCCCTTTTCGTGTCCAAAATATAGGGATGCAGTATAAAGCAATTACAAACATAGTCGTAAATTCTACGACAAACGTAACTTTAACTATTGCTTCACATGGACTAAAACAAGGTGATTTTTTATTTATTAATGAAGTGCCAATAGCAGTAGTTCAAGGCATAAATTTTCAAACAGGATACGTAACTAGTACAGATCCGCAAGCAGCAAATACAGTAGATGTAACTTTTCCTAATGCTACAATAGCAGGTGGAGGAGCAATTTCTTCAGGAATAGCCCAATACCTAACTAATCGCTCAGATGTTACTAAAGACTGTTTAAGATGGTATGATGGTGATCCTACGAATGGTAATGCTACAACTCCTACACTTAACCAACCTAATGGCTGGGTAAACTTTGCGCCCCCTTTATCACAATTAGACTATTCAATAGCGGATCTTCCAGCAGATCAGTACTACCTTGTTGGTGCAAGAATGATCGTTCCATTTAAGGACAGATTACTCTTCATAGGACCTGTTGTACAAACTTCCTCTGCAAATAGTCAGAAGTATTTGCAGGATACAGTCATTTACAGTCAGAATGGAACTCCCTATTATACATGTTCATACACGAATGCTCCATCTGCAACAGTTGACACGCCAACCAACCCACCATTATCACCGCCAGGTTTTGTTCCATTACTAGTTCCAACCAATCAAACTGCTACCCCTTCAGCTTATTTTGAAGATACAGCGGGGTTTGGTGGATTTATTACAGCTGGTACATTCAATCCTATTCTTACTGTGTCCTCTAATGAAGACGTTCTAATAATGGGTTTTAGTAAGCAGCAGGCACGCTTTGTCTATACTGGAAATGATCTTGTTCCTTTTAATTTCTTTACAATTAACTCTGAACTGGGTTCAGGAAGCACTTTTTCAGGGGTGAATTTAGATAGAGGGGCACTCAGCACTGGAGAGCATGGAATTGTTATAACAAGTCAAGTCTCAGCACAAAGAATTGACTTAGAAATACCTGATCAAATCTTTCAATTTAGAAATACAAATAACGGAGCGCAAAGAGTCACAGCGCAAAGAGATTTTATTAGCGAATGGATTTACTTCACCTATCCAGACAATGAAATAAGGTATAAATTTCCCAATCAAACCTTGCAATACAACTACAGAGACAATTCCTGGGCTATATTTAACGAGTGCTACACAACCTATGGACAGTTTAGAAAAGTTACAGGAAATACATGGGCAACAATAGGTGACACATATCCTACATGGGATCAATGGAATGAACCATGGAATGCTGGCACATCTACTCTTCTACAACCTCAAGTAATGGCAGGAAATCAGCAAGGATTTGTTCTTTTAAGAAACGATGGTACAGCTGAAGGAAATTCGTTATATATTCAGTCATTTTCTGGAAATACCGTAACTTCTCCAGATCACTGCTTAAATGTAGGAGACTACATAATTATCAGTGGATGTATAGGTACAATTGGCTACCAGGTAAACAATAAAATCTTTTCTGTAGCAACATCGCCATCGGACAGTACTTTTACTTTAAATCCTCCTATTGCATCAGGCACATATTCTGGGGGTGGTGTAATCAAGAGAATGTATGTTCCATTGATACAGACTAAACAATTCCCGGTATCTTGGGAAATGGCCCGTAAGACAAGAATTGGCCCGCAAATGTATTTACTTTCTTACACACCTACTTCTGAGATCACTCTTTTAATCTATCTAAGCCAAAATTCAGTAGGTCAAGGTGTATCAGCATACAACCAAGGTCCTGTAGTTCCTGAAGTCAACTCAGTAAATAACAGTTTGATTTACAGCACAGTGTTATATACATGCCCAGAAAGCACAAATTTAGGGTTAACAAGTATAGCAACTGCCGCTAACACCAACCTGCAAATGGTTACAGCATCTGATCAAGATCAGATATGGCACCGCATAAATACTTCTCTTCTTGGTGATACTATACAATTTGGTTTTACTATGTCTGACACACAGATGAGATCGCTTACTGCATCAGGTAATGTTTTTACCATCACAGCAGCAACGCAAGCATCGCCATGTGTCCTAACCTGTACTAATCAAGTATCAGTAGGACAGCTAGTAAGAATTACAGGTGTTGTAGGTATGACACAGTTAAATGGTAATACATATAATGTAATAGCAAGAAGTGGAACCACAATAACTCTAGGGGTGGATAGCACAGCGTTTACCGCTTATTCGAGCGGTGGAAGTCTACAAGTTGTGGGCCCGCAAAATCAATTTGCTGAAATTGAGTTGCATTCTATGATTATTGATGTCCAACCAAGCATGGTGCTTGCGTGACCTCTAATATTGTTAATCAAACTCCATATCTACGTACCACTAGATCATTTCCTCAAGACCCACAAGCATTGCAGGTAGAGGTTGATAAATCCTATCTAGATATAGCAAATGTGGTTAACGCTCGGACTATAGGGTTATTTCCTACAGGAAGACCGGCAATAAATGGAGAAGCCTGGTTTTTACAAGGAAATAAAAAACAACAAGGGCAAAGACAAATTTTTCAGTTTAGCGATTCAAATTTAATTTTTAATCTTGGACCTGACATAAACTCTGTAACAAATTTTACTAGAATTTGGGGAACTTTTTTTGATGGAACATATTGGCAAACTTTGCCGTATGTGGATGTGACAAACGTAACAAATCAAATAAATGTTAAAGTTAGCGCAACTCAAGTTATAATAACAAAAGGAGGAGGATCACCCCCCTCCATGTCTAAGGGATTACTTATCCTTGAGTGGATAGTAAATACATAGACCCATGCAATAGACCACCTAGGCACGCCGAACCTCACCACACCGGAACACAATCAACAACACCTAACCGGACTATGCCGTAGCTAACCGGGCCACACAAAAAATTAAAACTTTTTAAAATTCACTATTTGAAATCTTCCATATGTAGGTCGAAAATCAGCTAAACCAACTAATTTTCCTGCCATAGAAATAACATCATTTAATTCAGATTCAGAAATGTATTCAGGCAATAAAACCTGAAGATCAAATTCGCATTCCCACCCTACATTCATAGCAGGTCTAGAACGAGTTATTCCACTTTTTTGAATAACTACTCTGCGTTTATCTATATAATCCCAATTTTTGACTCCAAGAGAAGAAAGAGGATTCAAAACCACTATAGCAGCTTTATATAGATCCATAGCAGATTTTCTAGGAGAACGCGGGTCTTGTTTATATTTTGCAGCATGAATGATGGCTTGCCTTAAATATTCACCAGGAAGACAAAGATATCCTTCGTTATTTCGATAAATATAAGTTTCAATGTCGTCTGATTTCTTAGCTTTTGATCCCTTGGCAGCTTTACTTTTTTCTTCGATTCCCTCAACATTCCATCTGTGAAATAGAAGATCAGAAGTACCTTTTAACTTCACACTAACTTGGTAGGGGCAAGAGAATTCGATAGATTCTTTTGCTCCATTTGTAGGAACTTCTCCCCCAATTTGCTTCATTTTCTCTCCTTGTAAAATAAAAATAGCCAAACCGTAGCCCACCAAATCGGACCTAACATCACCTTTCCGGACCCAAACCTACGGATCCTCAGCTTGCCACATCCCACCGATGACAACCACAAGGATATATATATATGATATAACCCTTATAAAATGTAAGATCCAAACTTTTATTTAATCCGAAGAGCGAATAGACTGAAATAAATAAAAGATTAGGAGGGTGTATGTCATCGATGAGTGGATTTCAAGGGTATCGAGGACCAACTGGAATGTCTGTAGGATCATCTTCTACAGGGATGCAGGAAAAAATTCCAAAAGGGTATCAAAAAGGTGTTTTAAATAATTTTACCCCCGAACAACACAATCTCTTCCAACAACTCTTTGGTCAACTTGGCCCTGATTCTTTTACTTCTCGCTTAGCTGGTGGTGATGAAGACATCTTCAATCAAATCGAAGCCCCAGCACTTAAGCAATTCTCTGGATTACAAGGTCAGCTTGCTTCTCGCTTTTCAGGCATGGGATCTGGAGTAAGAAGATCATCAGGTTTTCAAAATACAGCAAATCAAGCAGCCTCTGACTTTGCCCAGCAACTTCAGGCCAATCGTGTAGGACTTCAACAGAATGCCATCAAAGACCTGATGGGTTTTGGAAATGAACTACTCAATCAAAGGCCATACGAACAGACTCTCACTAAGAAATCTCTTCCATTCTGGAAGCAATTACTACTTGGTGGAGCAGAGAAGGGAGCTGACTTCGCAGATACTTATGCAAAATCTGCAATGATGGGAGGATTCTAATGGTTATAGTACTTGATGAAGCGCCAAGTTTTGGTTCTCAAATTGGAAGAAGTTTGGGAAGAGGAATAGGAGCAGGAGTAGCTGGTGGAGCATCGCATTTTGCAAATAGCGTAAATAGAAAGAAAGAAGATGAGTTTCTTGATAAAGAATATGGAGTCAAACTTTCTGGAATAAAAAACCCGGAAATGAGAAAGGCTCTTTTGCAATCAGGTGTAGAATCGCAAACTCAAGGTGAAAAGTTAAGAGCTGCTAGACATGAAAAAGAAGCCCCAGCAAGGCAAGGGCTAGAAACAATTGAAAGACAAAGAGAAAGACTTGCCAGTGGCCATTTAGGTCCTAAATTAGGCGGCATAGGTCAAACTCCAAAAATTATGTCATCCTTAAGTAATGAAGGAAGAAAAGTGCGCTCTGGTTACGAGCAGGCAGGTAAGGAACTAATTCAGTTAGCTTCTACCCTACCTATACGTAACAAAGCCGAATTTGAAGTGCTAGCAGAAAGACTATACGATCCTACTCTCCCAGAAGCTGCAATTGAGGGAATTTTAGATGAAATGGAAGCTCATTTAAAAGGGGCTTTAGAAGGTAGAGAGCTAGAAGATGTTTATAAAGAATATAGCTCAGGAAAGCAAAGTACCGAACCACAAAAACCAAAAAGATCCTTAGGATCATTCATGGGTAAGTAAATGGCAAAACGATTTGATTATGAAGGCGCCCGGAAAGAAGGATATTCTGATGAGGAAATAACAGGATTTTTAGCAGAGCAACATCCTGATTTTGATTTAATGGGAGCGCAAGAAGAAGGATATTCACCTTCAGAAATCAATGAGTATTTATCGTCTTACCAGCCAAAACGATCTAAAACGGCTAAAGCTGCAAGAGTGGCTACTCAATTTGGATTAGGAGCGGCTGAAAAAGCTATACTACTACTTGAATTAGGATTGCAAGCGCAATCATCCAAGGAAGCTCAACAAGTTCCCTACAGAGAAAATGTAGCTCAAGACATCGAAAGACTTCTTGAACTAAAATCTATGGGGCAATTTGACGAGCAAGATGGAGCATTGCTAGAGTCATTAAAAAAACAAATGGGTTCCATCGAAGAGTCTGGTAAATTTGTACAAACGGGTATTGGACCAGTAAAAGATATATCATTAAGAGGGCTAACTGAAAAAGCTACGGGTACAGATTTACATCCAGAAGGGGTTTTAGAAAAGGCAGCTAATTGGACTGCATGGCTTAAAAGTAGTAAGGGAGCCAAAGAACTTATAAAAATAGGAACATCACCTAAGGAATTGATGAAAGCAATTATACCAGGCCAAAAATCTGTAAGAGGATTAACAGCGGGTACAGCATTGCAAATTGCTGAAGAAGGGGGTTTTGGACCTCTGGGTACAATGGCATCGGCTGTTTTAGGAGACGCTATAGGTGGAGGACTTGCAGGACTTGGAAAAGGAACAGCAAAAGCATTAAGGAACCCAAAAGAATTCTTAGCGAAGGGAGCCGCAGCACTTGCAAATACAAAAGGTGCAGTGCAACAAGATCTAGCAGCAGCTGCTAAAGAAGCTGGTTTTACAAGAGATTTAGGAACGATTACCAACAGCGACATTGTTAAAATGATTCAAGCTCGTCTTGCTGCATCAGGACTAACAGGTAAGCCACTAGGAGAACTTCGTAAACAAATAACTAGTGAAGTTGTAAATGAATATAAAGCTGTAGGGGATAAATTAGGGACTGCTAAATTTGCAACAGAACAGGAAGCCGCAGAAATAGGTAAAGAATATTTAACATCTATTAGAAACGAAGAAAAGCAAAGAATTGGAAAGATTTACGGCAAAGCCAGAGGCGCTATAGATGAAAAGTCTACTGTTAGCCCTGTAAAACTAGCTTCAGCAATCGACAAATTAGAAAAATCTTTAAAACCTGGTTCTGTAAAATCCACTGAAACTTCTACTGTCCTCAAAAGAATTGAAGAATTAAAAAAAGACATATATGACGCAGAAGGAAATCTTAAATCTGCTAAAGTCCAAGACCTTATAAATAACAAGATTGAACTTAATGACATTGTAAATTATGAAGTCCAAGGCGGACAAAAACAACTTCTTAAAGGTCTAATCAAAGAACTTGATAATTCAATAACTTCTTTTGGTCTAAAAAACAAAGAATTTATGAATGATTGGGTTAAAGCAAACAAAGAATTTTCAAGTCATGCAAAAACATTTAGAAATAAAAATATAGATGCCATTTTACGTTCAGAAAATCCCAAAACGCTTATGAATAAGATGAATACTCCACAAGGAATTAAAGAATTACGTAATGCGTTATCTATAACTCCAGAAGGAAGACAAGTTTTCAAAGATATAGCACGAAGAAAGCTTGATACGCTTATAGGCGATCAAATGGTTGATAATGTGTCTGGGCAACTTAAACTGGGTACGTTTACTAATCTTCTTAAAAAAGGTTCAACTAGAGAATTGGTGAGCGAACTTTTGCCGAAAGATGCATATAAAAAACTTGTGAAATTACAAGCTCATGTAGCAAGACTTGCTGAATCAGCGCAAAAATTCTTCAACGCGTCGCAATCTGCAACTGCCGGAGCCGATTTAGCCACATTAGGAAGTATAATTGGAGGTTTTTTTGGCATTTTTACTGGAAATCCTTGGTTGATTACAACTGGGGCATCAGTAGTGGGAGCAAAAGTAGCCGCCCATTTAATGGGGGATGCTAAATTTTTAGGTATGGTAGAGGATGCAGTAATAGCATCTGGTAAGAATGACAAGAAATTAATGCAAGAAATTGCAAAAAAAGCTGTTGCCTATGTTAAAGAAGTAGCGCCAGGAACTTTAGAGGCTGGAGTGGAAGATCAAAGAACTCAATGATCGCACTTGCAAGAGCAATTACACTTTTTAGATGAACCATCAATAAACAGATAGTACATTACAATGCAAAAAAAAATTATGTAAATAGACATATATTCCTTATATTTTAAGCAAAAGCATACCCCTTTTCTCCCTATCTTTCCAAGATGCAATCTTTCCTTGAAATGACCTGTACTTAAATCTTAGTAGTATTTAAATTTTCATTAGATAACAAGTGAAGATTTTTATTCCGCTACAGGAGATTCTATATGTCCAATCCCATACAGCCAGGCGCAATGCTCTACAGCCAAGGTTTTGGCGCTAAACCTGAAAACGTAGAAGTACCAGTACTACAATCTAGAGCCCCAACTTCAGCAGATATTTTATTTCCTATAGGCAAGAAATGGGTAGATCAAGTTGGAAATGCAACATATGAACTAACTTCTTTTTCTACATTTAATGGTACGGTAACAGCTAACTGGCAGGCATCAAGCGGTGTAACATCAGGAATAGCAACGATTAACTCCAATGCTCCTGTATCTAATAACTATATCATAGCAGGAACTGCAAGCCAACTTACAGCAACACAAACAGCCGGTACAACTACTCTTTCAATCCCAGCAGCATTTATTGCCCCAGGATCTATTGCTTCTACAACATCTATCACCGCTGGCACATCACTGACTGCGACACTTGGAGCTATCACAGCTACTAACGGCAACTTTGTAAAAGGGACAGCTGGAAATAAAGATATTTATTCAAGTGTTGGATCGAGCGCTGCCGCCGGAGCAAACTCAGCAGGAACAGCAGTTTTAGTGGGTGGTACAGTAACAATTGCAACAACAGCCGTTACAGCATCTTCTCTAATTAGACTTTATAGACAAAGTATTGGAGCTACAGGAGCAGCCTCTGTTGGTATTCTATCAATAGGAACCATCACATCAGGTACATCCTTTGTAATAAACTCAGTGCAGATTGCAAATGCAACAGCTCTTCAGGCTTCTGATGTATCAGTTGTTTTTTGGGAAATAGTTAACTAAAAGGAAATAATATGAGCTTTGGCAATTCATCGATGACCCAACAGTTAATGAGAGCGCAGCCTATAGCTATGCAATCTTTAGCGTTTGGAAGTGTAGGAGCAAGCTATGTTCAAGTTGCTTCCTTTACTCAACCTTTAACTCAACTCATCCTTTATTCAAGCTTTAACACAAGCGTGATTATTTCCTTAGATGGAGTAAATGACTTCATGGAATTTCCAGCAGCGACACTCCTAAAATTAGATGAAAAAACAAATGGAGTATTACTAACTCCTCTATATGCAGTTTTTGTAAAGCAATTGGGTTCAGCCCCTGCATCAGGAAATTTCAGAGTGTCTGGAATTGGACAGTACTAAAAATTAAAATAAGGACTTTTATATGAGCAGCATAACAAGTTTTCAACCTGGCGGAACTGCATATTTACAAGCCTGGGGAACAAAAAGTAGTATTGGTGAAGCTCCTCATATAGATGTTAGGAATCTTTCATCTTCAGATGTTTTATACAACATAGGTAAAAACTGGGTTAATGAAACAGGTAACACTGTTTATGTATTAACTTCTCTTTCAGCGTTTAATGGAACGGTAACAGCTACCTGGACTCAAATCAGTGGAGCTAGTGGATTAACTTCGCTAACAGGCAACACAGGTGGTGCAGTATCTCCTGATACCAATGGTAACATGTCGTTAGTCGGAAGTGGAGGAATTACAGTAACGGGAACCCCTGGGACAAACACTCTAACAATTACTGGATCTAGTTCTTCGATATCTTGGAGTGATATAGCGGCACCATTTACGGCTGCTGCAGGTAATGGTTATTTTGTAACTGCATCCGTGACAGGAACCCTTCCAGCAAGCCCAACGCAAGGCGATGTAGTAATCATTTCAGCACAAACAGCATCAGTAGTAATTGTTCAAGCAGCAGCTGGACAAACAATACGTCTTGCTAACTCAACATCAGCAGTAGCAGGAAGAGCTGAAAGCACAGCTATAGGATGTACATTGCAGTTGGTATACCGATCAGCCAATACCCAGTGGGTTACAATTGGATCTGAAGGGTCATGGACTCTAGTTTAAACAAGAATTAAAAAAGGATTTATCATGGTAGCTACAAACAGCCTTAATATCAATTCCTCAGGAGTTGTGTCATATAACTCTACAACTGGTGTATTTACAGAAACTCCAGTAACACAATACAACGTTTTACTCGGTGGCGCATCTAACGCCATATCTAGCATTGCTCCATCTGCTACAGCTGGTGTTCCATTTATTTCTGGCGGTTCATCTGCTAACGGATCATTTGGAACAGCGGTAGTTGCTGGTGGTGGTACAGGTCTTGCGACTCTTACTGCTTATGCAATATTAACTGGTGGTACTACATCTACAGGTGTATTACAACAAGTTGGTATTGGATCTGCTGGCGAAGTTCTTACATCTAACGGTGCAGGCGCTCTTCCTTCCTTCCAAGCAGCTGGAACACCATCTGCACAAGCTCCATACCTTAACGTAACATCCGCTTCACAAACGATGGCAGTAAACCAAGGGTATGTATCTAACAATGGTACTCTTTGTACATTTACTCCTCCTGCAACATGCGCTGTAGGAACAGTATTTGCAGTAGCTGGAGCAGGAGCCGGCGGTTGGTCTATTAACCTTGCCACAAACTCACAAACGCTAAACTTTGGTTCAAGTGCAGGTACTACAGCTCTTGCTTCAACAAACAGATATGACGGCGTTAAGTTTGTTTGTGTTACAGCCAACACAACGTTTGTTGTAATTTCAAGCGTTGGAAATCCTGATTTAACATAAGAAATAAATTAAGGTTCAAAAATTGCTATTTTTCTGTAAAAAGAAGAATAGCAATTGAAATAGGATATGTTCCCTGGAATGAGAAAACATAAAAGGTAAAAAATGGCACAAACTAATAGTTTAAACATACCTACAACTTCCGGAACAGCTGTAATAGGAACTGGAACAGCTTTTTCCAATCTTTCTTACAGCGCATCATCTGGGACATCTAACCTTGTATCAAGAGATTCAAGTGGCAATTCCTATTTTAATTCATCAATCTCCGGGTATGCAACGACAGCTACCGCAGCAGGTACCACAACTTTGACCGTAGCTTCAGCTGAGCAGCAATTCTTTACAGGATCTACCACTCAGACTGTAGTAATGCCTGTGACATCCACTTTAGTTCTTGGACAAACATTTAAAATAATTAACAATTCTTCTGGTGTAGTAACCGTACAATCGTCTGGCGCTAACACAATCCAAGCTATGGCTGCAAACACTCAACTCGTTCTTACTGTCATATCGCTTGTAAGTACAGCTGCTGCCGGTTGGAATGCAATATATTCCCCTTTTGATAGCTCTGGATCTTCTTTACCTTCAACTGCAACATCAAACCAGATTCTCCAATCTGTTGCATCATCCGCGCCTGTGTGGTCAACAGCTACATACCCAGCGACAACGACCATAAACCGTATCCTTTATAGCTCTGCAGCAAACGTAGTGGGTCAAATAACAACGGCAAACAGCGCGGTTCTAGTAACAAATTCTTCTGGCGTCCCTTCTGTATCTACTACCCTCCCAAGTGGATTGTTTGTATCAGCAAGTAATAGCGGTTCAAACGTAGCTTTAAGTATCCAAAACACTGCAAATACCAACGCAAGTAATGCAAGATTAACAATTACTTGCCAAAGTGGAGCATCTTCCACATTTGCATATTTAGGAATAAATCCTAGTTTGCCCGGAAATCAATGGAATATAGGTGCATCTGCCCCAACAAATACAGGGCTATGTATATGGCAAGGAACATCACCTGCCACAGGAACCTTAGTATCAAGTTATGATGGAATCGGCACTTTAACACTTCCACTTCAACCTGCATTCCTGGCTTATTTAGGTACAGCAGATTCAAACGTTACTGGCGATGGTACTGTGTTTACTTTCGGAAGTGGAAATGCGTTAACAGAATCTTATGATCAAGGGGCTAACTTTACTACTGCCGGTGTATTTACTGCTCCAATTGACGGAATTTATCATTTTGATATGTCAATTACTTTAACAGGTCTTGTGGTGCAAACATCTGCACAAATAAGAATGCTGATAGCAGGGAATACATATCTTGGGCCATTACTGAACCCAACTCCTTCAGTTGTGTCTGGAGAATTAAACCTAAGTTTTGGAGTTACTGCAAGGATGCTTGCAACAAATACAGCAACATTTGAAGTTGTAGCAGCTGGTTCTACACTGACTGTTGGGATATCAGGAACAAACTTATCAAGTTATGTAAGCGGATACAAAGTAGCTTAAAAAAAGGGAAGTAGATGGTAAGCACCAATAGTCACAATGCGCCAGTGACAAACAATACCCTACTTAAGGGTAATGGAACTGGTTTTTCCGCAATGAGTGCTTCTAATAATAGCACTTTAGTCACATTTGGTGCTGGCGTTGTTTGACTTGTAAAAAGAAGAATAGCAATTGAAATAGGATATGTTCCCTGGAATGAGAAAACATAAAAGGTAAAAAATGGCACAAACTAATAGTTTAAACATACCTACAACTTCCGGAACAGCTGTAA
>Ga0247832_1001426_pt1 | contig 41891 bp, 61 predicted proteins | sample LaCruzMarch2015__10_FD_192407 | JGI IMG/M metagenome (GOLD analysis project Ga0247832, IMG submission 192407) | Freshwater microbial communities from meromictic Lake La Cruz, Castile-La Mancha, Spain - LaCruzMarch2015_4m | ecosystem: Environmental > Aquatic > Freshwater > Lake | place: Spain... | reverse complement strand
TGCGGCGCATGCTGCATACCTGGGGCTGGTGCCATCGGTTGCGGCGCATGCTGCATACCTGGGGCTGGTGCCATCGGTTGCGGCGCATGCTGCATACCTGGGGCTGGTGCCATCGGTTGCATGCCTGGTGCTGCCATGGTTGGCGCGGCGCTCATACCTTGTGGGATGTAAGTCGGGGCTGCAGCCTGGCCGAACACTGCCGCCGCATTGGCGCCACCGACAATTTCAGGACCATAACCGAACAGTTCCAGCATGGTTGGGTTGACATAGATGCCGGGCGAATCGCCAGTATTAGGTTTGCACGTCAGACCAACCCGCACGTAATAGCCGCGCTTCACTTCCTGCGGGTTTTGAATCTGCTGCATTGGGTCGTACTTGCCTTTGTGGAAGCACTTGGTTGGAAACTGGCTGTTAAAACGCACCACGTAATGACCGGCAAAACCTTCTTTATCAGAATATGGCTGCCCGTTCTGGTCGTGACCATCGCCGTCAATCACCTTCCAGCTAAAATCAGCACGCTTGCATGCGCCGGTTTGAGGGTCGAAAAGATGCGGGAACCCGGCGCGAGCTTCCTGCCACATCTGCCCGTAAAGCGCCTGCCATTCCGGGTTATTTTTATCGAAGGCCACGGCGAAGAAATACGCCTGAGCCTGCTTGCCTGTTGCCGGATCAGTGACCGGCTGCTTGACACCACCGACGGTTTTTGTCACGCCGTACGGGGTCATTGGGTCGCCTTGTACCAAGCGGCCGACGGGGCTGGTTGTTTCAAATGGCATGATCTATACCTCAAAGGTTTTACGGGTTTGATTTTCCGGCACCACGCGCAGCTTGAGCTTGCCTGGTTGCCGTTCTGCGTACTGATCCAACAGACCGGGCGTCACGTTTTTAAGCGCGGCCCGTGCCTGTACAACGGTGATCGGTTTGATGGGTTTAGCCAGCGGTACGCCGACAAGCTGACCCGTTGCAATTACCTGGGCGTCAACCCCCTCTTTCCACACCCATTTGCCGTTTCCGTGCGACACCTCAAAGCACGGTACTAACGCATGGTGTTCGGTGATTTCATGTTCAACACGGTGTTCCAGGCCAGCAATGACCGCCTCAAGTGTTGCCTGTGCCCGGTACAGGCGGCGCAGCCGGTGCGAGACTTCAATGATACCGTGTTCAACAATCCCTTTATCACCTGCCAGGTCAACGACTGCCATTGCCGCATTTAGCGCCGTGTCACAATGACCGCGTGCGCTGCAGCCGTCGCAGTGCGGGCCGGCAAGGAACGCCGGACCGTAGTTGTTGACGCTGAGCAGTTCGGCGCCGCGCTTTTCGCCATGCTCAAACAGCACGACCGCATGCGTTGCTTTGTCCTGCAGCTTTTTGAAGTACGGCGCAAGCATGGTGCTGTTGCCGCGCCAGGTTTTAATAGGCGGGTGACCGTACGCCCTGGGCTGCACAATGATCAGCTCAAAGTCAAAATGCTCGGTCAGCCCTAGTTGAGTGATGATGCCGCACAAGTAGGCCAGCAACTGCCAGTTTTCAAACGGGTCGACCTGGCGATAACCAAGCTTGAGGTCGGCAACACGCAACAGGCGTTTCACCGGGTCCCAAATCCAGGCGTCAACCGTACCGCCGCACTGCTTGTGGATGCGCGGTATTTCTACCGGCGCTTCCAAGTAAACGTGCAGCCCAAAGCTGAACAGGTGGTTGAGGTATGTCAGCACGCCGTCAAGTATTTCGTCATCCAAGGCCACCCCGTTAGGGGCAACCGTTCCGACTGGCACCGGGCGCCCGTGGCCGATTTCATATGCCGCCCAGTGCCCCGCCGTGCCTTCCTCGCGCACTTCGTTATCGCCAGGTTGTTCCGGGTACATGGCTTCCATCAGAGCGGACGCTGCGCACAGTACCCAAGTTGACGCTTTGCTAGGGCGCAGGGCGTACATGATCAGCCCGCCACTGCTGCGATTTGAGCGGCAAACGACTGATACACAACGCCCACGTAATCCGGGCGGTGCTGCAGCATGGCAATAGCAGCCTGCCCGTTAGCGTCAACCAACTGGAAATGCGCGCAGATGCGTTGAATGTCGGCTTGAGTCAGCTTGCCGGCCGGGTTGGCATCCGTCTGCAGGTTGACCGACACGTATTGCATCAGCGTGGCGAAGTCGTGCGGGATGATCGGCGCGGCCAGAACGGGTGCAGGCATCACGGCTGGTGCTAGCGGGGCGGGCTGCATTGCTGCAGGTACTGGCAGCGGTTGGGCATGCTCAATTTCGTATTCATCGTCAGAGCCTGCAACCGGCACGGCCACCTGATGCGGAACGTGCACCGGGTTGCCCTGGGCAACGGCAGGCTGCAGGGTTGCCGCAACTTGTGGCTTGCTGGCCATCAGGTTCAACAGCTCGTTGGTAACGGTCGTATAGGTCAGATCGTAAACACCCTTGCGCTTGATCCAAACGCCTTTGGCCGTCTTCTTGTGCAGGCCGGTTGCTTCGTCAACGGCGCTGCTATGAATGCGTGCATCCCACGGCACGCCCACGGCATCCAACACTGCACCGCCTGAGGTAGCTGGCACGGCCTGGGCACTGGCAGCCGTTGTCGGGGCGGGGGCTGAGGCACCAAGCGCAGAGGGGGCCGGCCCTGACGACAAAGGGGCAGGCGTCAAACCTGCAGCAGCTTGCGCCATGTGGCTTGCCTGAATTTCGTTGGCGTTGAACATTGGTGCAAGTTCAACCGCTTCGGGTTCCGCGCTATAGACCGCCTGCACAGTTGCGATAACCGAGCGGATGGCGTCAACCAGGGGGTCAAACTCAATCAGTACTTTCATCTTTACAGCCTCTTTCGGTTGGTTTGTGTTGCGGTGTGAAGCAATACTAGACCATAATTAACGGCAAGCGCAAACAATTATTTATGGGGCGATATGGCAAATTTACGGGGCTATCAACGCGACCTTAATGCCCGCGTGCGGCAAAGCTGGGCAGAAGGTAACCGCGTCGTTATGGGCGTGCTACCTACCGGCGGCGGCAAGACTGTCTGCATGGGCGACATTGCCCACAATCACAACGGCTGGGGCACTGCCATTGCGCACCGGTCGGAACTGGTTGGGCAGATTTCCCGGGCCCTGGCGTCAGAAGGCATCACGCACGCTATCGTTGCCGCCAAGGATACTCAGACAGCAATCACCCGCGAACATTACAAACTGTTCGGTAAAAGCTTCGTCAACAACAATAAGGCCGATTGGGCCGTGGCCAGCGTTGACACCATCATAAGGCAGCCGCACAACAAGTATTTCGAGCGCTCAACGTTGGCAATTGAGGACGAAGGTCACCACGCGCTAAAGCTCAACAAGTGGGGCCGGGTGTTCGGTATGTTTGCGCCGGCCTGCCTGGGGCTGCTGCTGACTGCCACGCCGTGCCGCACGGATGGTGCCGGCCTGGGCTTTGACTTCCAGGGCATCGTAAACGCCATGGTTGAAGGGCCGGGCATGCGATGGATGATTGATCAAGGGTATCTAACCGACTACACGGTGATCTGCCCTGACGTTGCCGACCTTGACTTGAGCAAGGTGAAGAAAACGGCAACAGGCGAGCTGTCAGGGCCGCAACTGGCTGAGGCAATGCGCAAGTGCCCGCAGATTGTGGGCGACGTGGTGCGGCACTATTTGGAGCATGCACGGGGCAAGCGGGGCATTACGTTCGCTATCAATTTGGACGAAGCGCGCAAGATTGCCGACGCCTTCAATGCTGCAGGTGTGCCGGCCGCCGTTGTCAGTTCGGAAAGTACACCGGACGAACGCCGCCGGGCGATTGAACATCTTGAAAGCGGTCAGCTGCTGCAGCTGGTCAACGTCGATCTGTTTGGGGAAGGCTTCGACCTGCCGGCAATTGAAGTGGTGAGTATGGCCAGGCCGACGGCCAGCCTTAGCCTGTTCTATCAGCAGTGGGGTCGCGCGCTGCGGCTGATGATCAGCCCGATACTGCAGGCCGCTTGGGATACCTACACCGCCGACCAACGCAAAGCCTTTATTGCGGCGAGCGGCAAGCCCCGCGCAATCATCATTGACCACGTGGGCAACCTGTTCAGGCACGAAGGTCCGCCCGATAAGTTCCGCGTCTGGTCCCTGGCCAGCAACCAGAGCGGCAAGATAGTTGGTGATGCAATCCCGCTGCGTTCGTGCGAGAAATGTGAAAAGCCATTTGAACGGCTCAAGCGCGTCTGCCCGTATTGCGGCGTGGTGCAGTCACCGCCTGACCCGGCGCTGCGCAGTGACCCAAAGAAAGTTGACGGCGACCTGTTTGAGCTGTCGCCCGAAGTGCTGGCCGCGATGCGTGCGGGGGTGCGCCAGGTTGACGGGCCGATACACGCGCCGGTTGCACTGCGCGGCACGCCGGCAGAACGCAGCCTGCAGACCAAGCATGCGGCACGCCAACGGGCGCAACAAAACCTGCGTTACGTGATTGACTGCTGGGCGGGCATGTACCGCAACGACGACGACCGCACGAACTACCGGCGGTTTTACCATGTGTTTCAAATGGACGTGCTGGCGGCATGCTCACTGCCCGCACGGGAAGCCGACGAACTGCGCGCCAAGGTTGAAGCCAAAATAAAACTTGCAGGTGCCGTTATTAACGGTCTACCATTTCCCGACACAAACAGCGAGGCAGCATGATGAAAATTCCACAAAGTGTTTTTGATGGTCACCCTGCAGAATACGTGCAAGCAGCGGCCGACGCCGACGGCACGGTGATGCTGTACAGCGCGGGCGACGTTGTTGCCGACAGTAGCGGCCAATGGGTGCCGGCTAACGAAGTTGAGCATGCTGTTGACTCGGGGCACAATTTAAGCAGCCAGGCACCTACCGATGCGCCCCGGCCGTCGGATTGGTGGCGCCACTCACTGACACAACGCGAATTTGTAATGGTTGAAGCCCCGAAATGGACGCCACCGGCACCGCATATGCAAACCGTCTGCCCTGCACCGGCAAATAAAGAAATTGCGTTGCCCCAATTCGTTTTTGATAACGCACCTGACTGGGTGCAGTGGGCGTACTACAACCCCGCCAACCGTGGTGTTTATTGGTGCGCGAATGAAACTAAATTTGGCGAAACGCAACGACTGCCAGGTAACCCAGTGCAACCACTACCGGTCGGCACGATGTACGCCGTGACGCGCCGCTGGCCAACTGCGCAGGCAGTGGAACGCGCATACCCAACGCCGTCTGTCGTGACAACTAAACGTATCCAACTGCAACTGTCGCAAACTGATGTTGTTGGCTTGTTGCGTGAAGCGATTAACGCGCAATACCCTGAACTTGCCGCAATTGGCGACACATGGGGGTTTGTTTGCATGGGAGGTATCGGCAGCGTTCCGGCAATTTCCATCACTTGCGAGGTTGACCAGTGATCCTGCGCAGCTGGGCAGCACGTCACGGCGTACCGTTCGCGGCCATTCTTGAGCTTGAGCAGTTGCTTGGCGCCACGGCGCGCGAGGTGATTGCCGGGCTTGATCTGTCACCGGACGCACGGCAGGCCAGTGAATCGCGGGTGCAGTCGCTGGTGCGGCTTGAGGCTGCAAACCTGGGCGCGATGCTCACGCGGAACAACGTCGGGGCGCTAAAAGATGCGGGCGGGCGCCTGGTGCGGTTCGGCCTGTTCAACGAATCGGCTGCACAAAACAAGCGGCTCAAGTCGCCCGATCTGGTTGGATGGCGGCCGCGCATCATTGGTCCCGCCGACGTGGGCAACAAGATTGCACAGTTCGTTGGGCGGGAGGTCAAAGAGGACGGCTGGCAGTACGACCCCAACGACGAACACCAAGCCGCGCAGATGGCGTGCATTCAGCTGATTGTTGCTGATGGTGGTGATGCTGCGTTCTGCACTGGCGTTGGCACACTTTAGCCGCTATTATCGCCGTTACTTATGGCTAACCGGACTCAACGCAATGAAAGCAAAAGTGAAACACGAAGACCGCAAACGGCTTGAGCCGGCCGAACGCCGCGCGCAGATTCTGACCGAGGCGATTGAACAGGCAACCAACAACGGGCTTGGCCAGGTCACCCGCGTGTCGGTAGCGAAAGCCCTTGGCCTGACTGATGGGCTGATCAACCGCTATTTTGCAGGCATCACCGGGCTACGCATGGAAGTACTGCAGCGAGCGGTCAGTGCTGGCAACGCTGACATTGTTGCCGACGCCATCGAACTGCAGATGCCGATTGACGCACCGCCCGAGCTGATAGCAGAAGCGCAGGCACTGCTAGCTGCCTAACCCCCGCCCGGTTCGCCGGGCTTTTTATTGCCTTGTTGACGCACCGTTATTAACGGTCTAGTATTGGCTCAACAGCAAACGAACCGGAGTCAACAAGATGAAAAGTCTTATTTGGAAATGGCGTTTTGCGCGCCACATGTACCGGAAACTTGCGGGTGACTGCTATGCGGATTGGAAACTTGCATGGGGTGCAGCATGTACCGTTTGGGTTGACTGCGACGGCGGCAACTATGACCCAATTGAGTCGGCCGACGAAGAATTGACTTATTGGAGCGAGTGAGCATGTTTGAACTGATAATGACGTTTTGCCTGTTAGGGCGGCCGTGCGAGCGTGAGGTTGTTGCCGTGTTCCCGCAGTGGGATGTTGGCGAGCATATTTGCGGCCTTGCCAAGCCTGGCATTGAACTGGGCGTGCGTAGCAAAGTGCCTGCCGGCACCCGTGTTGACTTTGAGTGCGTGCCGCAGGCCGACCCCATACCGAACGGACTGGCACCTAGGCCGCGGGGTAACGTGCATTTTGTTGACGCGCCGCCGCTTGACGTTATCGACCTGCTGCAGAAGGTGTTGCCGAAATGAGCAAATGTATTCACGGTGTAAGCTTGCGCAGGCATTGCAGTCATTGTGCTGTTGACGGACATGCGGCACTTGCCGAGCAGCACGACAACAGCACAGCGTTACGCAAGGCGCTGACCGCACTTATGCAGTTGGACGTTGCTGGCCATCAGCTGCAAGACCGCTTGCAGTTCTCAACGGCAGGGCGGGAAATTTTGCACCAGTGCCAGGCCGCACTGGCAGGTGACAAGCAATGAGCCGCCCGGCGCCGGCCCTGGTGCGTGCTGAAATACTTGCACGCATGCATTACGGTCTGCCGCCGGTCAGGCAGTCGCTAACTGCCTTTATGAAAGGCGTGCATAAAACCGTACTCAACAAGCTTGAAAGTGGCGGCTTTGTGCATAACGGCCGCCTGACCGATCAGGCATATCTTGAACTGGCAGAAGTCTGCAGGAAGGTACGCAATGAAAAATAGCCGTTGGTACAAAGAGGGCGTTGAGGCGCGCAAGGCCACCGGGCCGGTGCCGGCCTGCCCGTACAGCGAGAAGTCGCCCAAAGCCTTGATCTGGTTGGAAGGGTTCAACGCATCTGCCTGCAGCCTGGGTAGTGCTTGCAATTGTGGCGGCGACTTGCCGCGCGTGCGCGAGGGTTGCGCTAATTGGGTGCCGCAGATATGAGGCCCATCTATATGACGCCGTTTGATCCGGCAACCAAGCAATGTACCGGCCCCAGCGTGGCAACTGCCTGGGCGTCGACCGCTGACGTTGTGGCGGTGTTCGGTGCGAATTACCTGACCTGTTCGGCCCGTACCCTGGTGTACGCGGACCTGGCATTTACTGACTATGTATTGAGGGTTGAATTGTGAGCAAGCGACGGAAAGTGCTGATAGTGCGCCCGTGCCCCGACAAGGTTGCTAAATACCATCTGTCGTGCGGGCATTGGGTAACCGTGCTGAACGACGACGGGAAGCACCCGCCAAACTATTTGACGTGCAAGCAGTGCAGTTGTTGACGCACCGTTAATAACGGTCTAGTATTGCTCCAACACCAACCAAACAAAGGTATTCGTGATGCAAGCTTTTCATAACGATCCGGCAGTAAAAGCAAAATACCTGGCGCGCGTACAGGCACATGCAGCCGCCGATAAATTGATTCAGGGTGCAGGGTGGGACGGTTTCAAAGGCTGTGCAGTTGGTTGCACGCTGGAAGCTTATGATCATTCACGCTATCCGATTGAGTTAGGTTTGCCTGCGTGGTTGGCGCGGCTCGAAGACTCAATCTTTGAAGGTTTGCCAACCGAACTGGCAATGACGTGGCCTGAACGTTTTTTACAGGCAATTCCTGTTGGTGCGGAACTTGAGGTTGTGCGTCATCGTTTAGCAGTTGTTCGCCTTGATCGGCTGATTGCCCTACAGACTGATGCGCTTGCTGCCAATACTGGTGACGTGCTGAACGCAATCACCCAAGTCATCACAGTGCTTGAAGTAGTAAAACGTTGTCACGTTGGTGAAATTACAGGCGAGCATTGTTCAGTTAGTTTTGAGTCGGCAGAGTCGGCGGCATGGTCGGCATGGTCGGCGGCACGGTCGGCAGAGTCGGCGGCACGGTCGGCGGCAGAGTCGGCAGAGTCGGCGGCACGGTCGGCACGGTCGGCATGGTCGGCGGCATGGGTTGTTGAATCTGAAACCCTGTTGAAATTGCTGACCGAGGCATAAGCCATGCAACTGACAGCCACCAACGGTAACCGCCGCAACCTGATTGAAGGGCAGCGCGTGACCATCACCCTTGAAGACGGGCGCCGGTACAGCAAAACCCTACCGTCGGGCAATGCGCTACTCCGCACCAAGTACCGGGCGCAGCTGCTGGATTTTGCCCATGTTGCCGCTGTGATTGAGCTTGACGCACGGCACGGTTTGCCACGTTCGCGCGGTGCTGCCGCAATGGTCAATCTGTTTGCCTGCCATAAAGCGCAAAAGCTGATCGTGCGGGGTGCGCGTCATGCTTAGGGCAACCATCGCCGACCTGGCCGTATCTGCAATTTTGCTGGCCGCCTTGTTTTTCGTGCTGGGGGTGACCGGTGCGTAAGAAAAAGTCAAATGCTGACTATTGCGCTGCGTACCGTGCACGGGAAGCTGAGCGCGAGGCCAAGCTAGACGTGCTGCCCGTTACGTTCAACCTGTCAAAAGGTATTCGCGACAAGCTGCAGAACGTGCGCAAGGCAACTGGCATGGGTGCTGACGAATTGGTCAACCTGCTGATACTGGCAGCTGATGCCGGAACGTTCAGCATTCCGCGCACCGTGATACCCGACGACGACAAGATTTTTAACCACCTGACCCGAAGCAATCAAAAAGAGGTAACACGCAATGAAAACTGAAAACCGCTTGAATCATATCCGGCACATCGTGCTTTGCCTGGTAACCGTCGGCCTTTGGGTGCCGGTGTACCTGATCCGACTGTGTGCCAACGAAATGGCAAACCGTATCGTGCGTGCGTACAACGAAGGCTATATGGCGGCACCCTCAGCAGTGACCGAGGGGCGACAGGTCGACGTCATTTGGCCAAAGTCGTTTACTGACGAACTGCGCGACTTGCAAAGCCGGTTGAGTCGTTGCGAGTTTGACAAATCGCTGTACCATTTGCGTCTGTGCCAGTTGGTGACCGCACTGAACAGCACGCCGTTGGCAAACACCAGCGTCACGCTACGCGAGGCGCATCAAATTGCACTGAACTTGGTGCACCCTAGCACTGATCAGGAATACACGCGGGTCATTAAAAACGCCGATATGCAGTTGGCCGACCTGCGCCGCTTGGTCAATGCGCTGGCCAGCATGACCGACGGTGATAACCAGTTAGTTGCACACCCCGGCCCTGAATTGACCGAGCTGCAAGCCGCGTACAAACAGGCCGTCAATGGCGTGTACTGGGGTCGGCCGTAATGGCAAGTCTTGAGGAACGCGCGGCACTGGCCGCAGGATATGAGGTCAAGCACGTCCGGGGTGTGTTGTGGGCTAAACGCCCCGGTCAGTTCAGCAAGTTTGAACCGTTCCGGCCGTGCGTCGATATGCACCAGTGCGGGCAGTTGCTGATTGATCACATGGCGGTGATGCACGGCAAAACGCCGTTTGAAGTATTGCCCGTGGTGGTTGAGGAGGTGGTAGATGCGGCAAGCTGAATTAGACGCTGCGCATAGGCGCTCAGTTTTTGAGGAAGTGTGCGCCGAACAGCTGGCCATCATTTTCCCGGTTGACGCTGAAAGCATTAAGGGGTTTTTGCTGCACTGGCGACAAGCCGACGAATACGCGGCACGTGCCCCTGACTACACCGGTCGCACCATGTGCCAGATGGCCAACGTTGCGTGGGCTTGCTGGAAATCTGCTTGTTTGATAGGCTGACCGGGCACGCGAATGCAAAACACCCTTTGCCCGGTACGGTGTCAACCGTACCGGGCTTTTTATTTATGGTTTACTGAGTTTCCTTTGTTGATGCTAGGAGTGTGCAGGATGCGTAAAATTCTGGTTGTAGGTGGTGGTTGCCTGGCCTTGGCCGTGGCGCTGCTGATGAGTTCGGGTGTTGCGGTTGCGTCGCCCGAAAAGGCTAAATATGAGTCTGTGCAGATGTGCGCGCTTGATTGCGTTGCCGTTGCGCAGGATGTTGAATCGGCGGTTGCTGTGCGCCAGGGGCACACGGTTGACCATACCTTTGTTGTCGCTGCCAATTTCCGCAAGGATGGTGCCGGTATGGTGCTGCAGGCGGTCAGTGAGCCGGAACGAATGTGGCGGCAACACCTCAGTTGATCGAAAGCCCGGCCATGTGTCGGGCTTTTTATTGCCTGTTATTTATGGTTTACTGACCGGGCCAAGTTCACTTAATCAGTAAAAAGCAGCGTGTTGTTTTGGGCGTCGGGACTGATCCGGCGGGGCTTGGCAGCTACCCAAAATGGCACGCTGCTTTTTCGTTTCTCATAAGGCAAATTCGCATGTTCGCAAGTGCAATAGCCGGCCTCAGAGCCGCGCCGCAATGGTTCGTTTGGCGTTTGACGTGGGTGCCTGCTGATGGGAAATACAAGAAGCAGCCCGCGTGGCCATTACATCGCACCGATCTTGACTACTCCAACGAAGACCAGCGCCGGGAAGGCTTGAACGCCCAAAGCCCTGCCAACTGGCGAAGGTATGACGATGCGGTCAATGACCTGGCGCTGCACCAAGCCCGGTTTGACGGCTATCAATACGCGCTCGGTTTCATGCTGACCGCCGACCTGGGTTATTGGTTCCTTGACGTCGATGGGTGCGTATTACCCGACGGTACGTTGACGCCCTGGGCAGCGTGGTTCCATCAGAATTTACCGGGCGCGTTCCTTGAGTACAGCAGCAGCGGCAAGGGCCTGCACTTCATTGGCCGTGGCCAAGTGCCCGAACATCGCACGCGCCCAACTGCAGAATGGAAGGCCGCCAACCCTGGTGTCGATTTGGAGTTTTACACCGGTGCCCGTGGCATTGCGTTTGGCCTGAATGGGCAGGCATGGGGCAGCGCTGACACTGATCACACTGGGGTTGTGCAGTGGATAGCGGCCAATATTTTTACCGCTGATGTACTGGCCGCGCCTGGGGTTGCTGGTGCTGGTCCACGTGCTGATTGGCGCGGCCCTACTGATGACGCCGACCTGATACGCCGGGCAATGGCCGCCAATAAGAGCGCCGCCAAAACGTTCAACGGCCTTGCTGGATTTGCCGACCTATGGACGCGCAACCTTGCCGCGCTGTGCAAGACCTACCCCAACGCCGAAGCACCTGGTTATGCCGAAAGTGAGGCCGATTTTGCCCTGGCCGTGTATCTGGCGTTTTGGACGGGCTGCGATGCTGAGCGCATGCACCGGCTGATGCTGCAGTCTGCGCTTGTGCGCCCCAAGTGGTCAGAACACCGCACGTATTTGCGCGAACTGACGATTGAGCGTGCGTGCCGGATGCAGACGACGGTCTGTCAAGACAAAGAAGTTGTCCAGCAATTATCTGTTGCGACAAGTGGTCAGGCGAGCGCAACGCGGCAAACCTACTTTGACCAGGTTATGTCGGCTGAGGATGATGCCGAGCTGCGCAACGAAGTGATCCCGGCGATTGCGGCGGACCGCAGCATTGAAATGCTTGACCGTGACTTTTTAGCCGCGGCTATCAAGAAGCGCTTTAACGAGTGGTTGTTTCCGGTCTCAATCAACGAATGCCGCGAAATGCTGCGTACCCGCCTGGTTGATGCCGATAGCGCGGCGATGGTGCCTGAATGGGCAAACCGCCATGTGTACGTGCTGGGCAATGATGAGTTCTTTGACCTGCAGACGGCCAGGGCGTTAAGCCGTACCGCGTTCAACGCTCAGTACAACCGATCAATGCCGGCCCGCCCAAATGGTGATCGGGAGGACGCTTCAAAGTGGTGCCTGGAACGTTGGAACATGGCGACCGTTGCAGAAGTGATGTATTGGCCAGGTAAAGAACCGGTGTTCCAACATGAGGGCGTCTGGTACGCCAACGACTACAGCCCGGCAACGCTGCCCGAGACTGCGACCGAGTACACCGCCGAAGGCATTGCCGCGATTGACGCCTTCCTAAACCATGTGCGTGCGTTTTGCGACGGTCGGACCGAGGTGTATTTGAATATGCTGGATTGGATGGCCTGGTGCGTGCAAAACCCTGGGCGCAAGTGCCGTTACATGCCGCTGCTGAAAGGTGTGCAGGGTGACGGCAAGACGATGATCATTGACGCCATCCGGGCAGCGATGGGCTGGGCGAACGTTGGTAGCGTCGGGCCGAACTTGCTGACCGCCGATTTTAACGACTGGGCAGAAGGCACGTGCGTCACCGGCTTTGAGGAAATGATGATTACGGGGCGCAAGCGGTACAGCGTTGCCAACAGCCTCAAAGAGCCAATTGCCAACAGTGCGCTTTCGATCAACCGCAAGGGTCGGGCGTCGGGCGTCACAATTGTCAACGTCACCAATTACATCGGCTTTACCAACCATGTTGACGCCGTGCCCCTGGAAGACAGCGACCGGCGCTATTGGGTGATTTTCAGCCGCTACCAATCCAAGGCCGAAGTTGCCGCCGCGCTCGGTTTGCACCTTGATCAACTGGGCGCCTACTTTGCGCAAATTTTCGACAGCTTCACCACCCACCGTGGCCAGTGGCGCAAGTTCCTAACCGAGTACGTTGTGAGCGATGCGTTCAGGCCAAACGGTGACGCACCTTATACCGCCGAAAAGGGTGAAATGCGCTCAAGCGGTGAGGACGTGCATGAGGCCATAGCACGCCAGATCATTGAGACTGGTGGGGTAGGGGTGGGGCGTTTCGTTTTAAGCTCTGCCGCGCTGACAGCGTGTATGCGGACTATCTGCGTACAGGATGGGGTCGACATTCCGAAAACCAGCAGCGTTAATCACATGCTGAGCCGCATGGGCTTTAGCCAGTACGGGTCGATTTGGTGGGATGGGAAAATGCACCGGGTGTGGTGGAAGCGGGGCAGCGTGGAAAACAAGACCAACGACACGATACGCAGCCTGCTTGAGCTGAGCAAAGTGCAGCACATGCAACGTATGGCGGGGGTTTGATATGCGTGACGCAATGATTGCGGTTATTCAACGTGGCGCCCTGGGCGTATCCAGCAACGTCATTTGCGGTGCTATGGCGCACGGTCAGCTTTGTACCGCACTGCACAAGGAGGTTACGCGGGCAGCATCCGACGCCCTGCTGGCTGAGCTTGGGTATGTGCGGGCTTTTTCAAATTTGCGGTGGCTGGGGTCAAATCATACGATCTGGTTGCGCAATGGGTTTGCGTGTAGTGCGAGTGAGGCTAAGCGGGTGCTGAACGTGACCGGAACGCCTCCCATACAACCATACGTGACCATACAAGGCTAAATCGTCTTGTATGGTCTGGAAGTGCTTGGATTTAAAGGGTTTTTCTTTACTTACCATACAACCATACAAGTAAGTAATAATCTAATACGCAAAAAATTTACTGACATGGTTATAGGTGCATGAGATGACACATGATGCGTTACACAAAATGTTTATTTTTTTTCGTATTTTGGTTTTTTCCGACTTGTATGGTTGTAGGGGGATGGTCGCAGCCTTAGTGCTGCAAGGCTTTCAGGCCATACAAGATTTTTGGACTACTTGTATGGTGAGGTGCGCAAAATGACGCAAAGTAAACTGAACGCTGCGGAACGTAGATTTGTGGTGTTTTTGATCGAATCTAACAACGCTACAGATGCTTATCGCAAATCGCATGACGTGACTAATTTGACGGAAGAACAGATTGGGCAGCGTGCGTATCGTCTGCGAAATAGCGCCAAGCTCAAAAAAGCGCTAGAAGCCGCACGGAAAAAGGCTAGCAAAGATGCAGTGATGGACGTGCAAGATGTGCTGCGCGAGTGGGCTGATATTTTCACTGCTGACGTAAATGAGCTGATGAGTTATCAGCGTCGGTGCTGTCGTCACTGCTATGGGGTCGGGCATGCCTATCAGTGGACGGATGCCAACGAATACGCTGCAGCTGTCGCCAAGGTGATTGATGAGAACAGCAACGCGCGCCAGCGTGATCAAAAGCCCCTGCCTGAAATGGCTGGTGGTGTCGGGTTTGACTTCACCTTGCGCCCGCACCTTGAGTGCAGCAAGTGCAGGGGTGAAGGGCACGGCATGGTTGTGTGCCACGACACGACGCTGTTGAGCGGTAAGGCCAGGAAGTTGTATGCCGGTGTGCAGCAAACGCAGCACGGCATAAAGATTTTGACGCGGGATCAAGACGCGGCCCTGGCCAACTTTGCCAAAGCGCTTGGCATCTTTACTGAAAAGGTTGAGCTGACCGGCAAAGACGGTGCGCCAATCGCTACCACCAACATTCCGCTTCCCGCCGACCCGATAGAAGCTGCTAAGATTTACCAAGCCATTATTAAGGGGCAACAGTAATGAGACCGACAACCGACGGCTTGCCTTGCCAACTGGGCAACCACTACAAAGGCACCATCATGGGCAAGCGGCACCGGGCGGCAGATTGGGCCGAACTGGAACGCCAGCGGGAAGCGCTGCCAGAATCTGAACGCGGCGTTGTGCTGATCTTTGCCAGCTGCCCGGCGTGCGGCGCTGTTGCTGATCCGTTATTAACGGTATAAGCTGGCGGCACTCATAAAGGAGCAGTCAGCATGAATGAAGCAACGCGCGCCGCATTACGCATGCAACGTAAGTTGAGGATGAATGGTCACTACGGTGCAACGCGTGAACCGCAGATAGTTGACGAACTGCTCAATGCAAAGCTTAGCGGGCCGACCGTTGCGGGGTTGATTGAGCGGTGCTGGCTGCAGACGCCCAGCATTGTTAGTGACGACGGGCAGTCGTGCGGTTATCGGGTTGAAACTGTTGGCTTGGTAAGTGCACCAATTGATCCAAGCTGCGAGGTGTTTGATGCGCTGGCAGCGCACTACCAAGTGCCGGCAAGAATGCTGCGCGGCGAACCGCTCATTGAAGACAAGACGCAACTTAACGCTACCGACGTTGCGGACCTGAACGAATACCATAATCGCATTTACGCAAAGCAACGGGAACGGCTGAACGCTGCTGTTGACCGGCTGCGCGAAAACAACCAGTTACAGACGTATGCGCGCGGGTTCTGGCAGCAGTACAAAGCGGAGTTACTGCAGGCTGAGCGCATTGTCACACGCAAAGTCAAAAATCACGGCCCGCGCGGCAAATGGGGAAAGTTGAAATGATCAGCAAAGGGCGTCGAAACGAACTGAAAAGCCGGGCGTATTATTTGGCGTCGGGTCTGCTTGAAAATATCGAACCGTCACTAACCGGCGGCTTTGACGACTGCGACGAAGCTGAAATAAAAGTTGTTGAACATCAGTTGCAGCGCATCGCCGATCAGCTCGCAAAGAAGGCAGGTGTTGAATGAGCCGCAACCGAGCAACGGTGATCCATCTTGCGTTGCTGTTCGTCATCATGGGGCATGAACTTGCCGAGTGGCTGCGCTCACACAACGTACCGGACTGGCCAGGCGTAACAATGCTGTGCGCGGGTCTGAGTATTGCGGTCGTTACGCTGGTGCTAGCAATGACAGATAAAGGCGACCCAACACCGCGATGAATTGGAAGCAACCCGATTACGTTGGGATTTTTCAGGACCGGTTGCGGAACCTGCAGAACATCCGCAAAAACCCCCATCTTGTGCCGGCGCTGAAAATGCACTACCGGAACAACCCCATTGATTTCATGAATGATTGGGCGGTGACCTATGATCCGCGCCTTGTTGAGCGCGGACTACCCGCCGTCATTCCGCTGATCCTATTCCCCCGGCAACGTGAGTTTGTCGAGTGGGTGTTGTCAATGTGGCGCGGGTCAGAAAGTGGCGTTGCACCCAAGTCGCGCGATATGGGGCTGTCAGTTGTTTGTCAGTGCCTGGGCGTTACGCTGGCGCTGTTCAATGAGAACATGGCTATCGGCTACGGGTCGCGCAAAGAGGACTTGGTTGATAAAGCCGGCGACCCTGACTGCCTGTTTTACAAAGGCCGCATGATGCTTGAGCATCTGCCAACTGAGTTCCGCGGCGGGTACGTGCCGGGCAATAAGGACCACACGTCACACCTGAAAATTGAGATACCCGAAACACATAGCGTTTTGAAAGGTGAGGCGGGTGACAACATCGGGCGCGGCGGCCGGGCGTCAATCTACTTTACGGACGAAGATGCCTTTATTGCCAGGCCGCACATTGTCGACGCGGCCCTGTCGCAGACGACCAACTGTCGTATTGGCGTCAGCTCGGTCAACGGTATGGACAACCCGTTTGCAACCAAGGTGCACACCTACCCGCCGCACCGGGTGTTTCAGTTCCATTGGCGCGACGACCCGCGCAAAGATGACGTGTGGTACGCCAAGCAGAAGTTTGACCTGCCAGCGGTGATCGTCGCCCAGGAACTTGACCTAGACTTTAGCGCATCCAAAGAGGGCATTTTGATCCCTAGCGAATGGGTGCAGGCCGCCATTGACGCGCACATTAAGCTGGGCATTCCGGTTGAAGGTGAGCCACGCGCAGCGCTTGACGTTGCTGACGAAGGCATTGACCTGAACGCCTGGGCGAAAGCAACGGGCATGGTCTTGCAGCGCGTCAAGGCTTGGAGCGGTAAAGGCAGTGACACGTTTGAAACCACTGAAAAGGCTTTCGACCTGGCCGATTTGGATGGGGTTGACGAGTGGTTTTATGATGCGGACGGCCTCGGGACGAACGTGCGCGGCGATGCACGCGTGATCAATGATCGTCGCAAAAGCCAAGGCTACAGCACGCATTCTGTAACGGCGTTCCGTGGGTCGGGCGAAGTGATCAACCCTGAGGCGTACGTTGTGAAAGGGTCCGGCCCGAAAGATAAGGGTGCCCGGAAAAATAAAGACTTCTTTGCCAACTTCAAAGCGCAGGCTTGGTGGTCACTGCGCGCCCGCTTCCAGGCGACGTACCGTGCTGTTGTTGAAGGGTTACCGTATGACCCGGCCGACATTATCAGCTTGTGCAAAACGTCAATTGGTGCTGACCTGACAAAGCTGGTCATGGAACTTTCGCAACCAACGTACACGCGCAACGGGGTCGGCAAGATACTGGTTGACAAAGCACCGGATGGTACGCGCTCGCCTAACCACGCTGACGCCGTTATGATGGCGTATGCACCGCGCAAACGACGCGGCGGGCTTTTCCAATGAGGGTTACAGAATGTGGAACTGGTTTAGGGGTAAGCGGCAGCCCGCCGACGTTGAGGACGACGCCCCGAGCATTAAGCGGCGCGGCATCTTTGCAACTGACATTGCCGAGAATGACACCGACACGTTAAGCCAGGTACTGGCCGACCGCCTGCAATACCTGCAGAGCATGCGGCCGGTGCCAAAGATCATCGGCGGTGCCCAGGATGGTGCGGACGCTCAATATGACGAATCACTGAAAGCCGGCTTTATGAGCAATCAGCCTGCAGTCAGTGAGGCCATCGCCGGTTACTTCCTGTCGCAGACCTTTATCGGGCACCAGCTGGCCGCACTGCTGGCGCAGCACTGGTTGATTGCCAAGTGCTGCTGGCTGCCAGCGCGTGACGCCGTGCGGCAGGGGTATGAGATTCACAGTGGTGACGGCGATGAGATTGACGCACCCGAAGTGCTGCGCTTGCTCAAGCGTTGCGATAAGCGCTATGGCATCGTTAAGCAGATGCGCAATTGGGTCGGCTACGGCAAAACGTTCGGTATCCGTATCGCTATTTTCAAAGTGAAAAGCACCGACCCCAATTACTACGAATATCCGTTCGACCCCGACGGCGTGACGCCAGGTAGTTACCGGGGCATTGTGCAGGTCGACCCGTACTGGTGTAGCCCGCTGCTTGATATGCAGGCCAGCACGGCCAGCGACAGCCAGCACTTTTACGAACCAACTTGGTGGTTGATCAATGGCAAGAAGTATCACCGCAGCCATTTGATGATTTATCGCGAAGGCGAGTTGGCTGACATTCTCAAGCCGGCCTATCAGTTCGGCGGTGTGCCCATGCCGCAGATGATTATGGAGCGGGTGTATGCCGCCGAGCGCACTGCCAACGAAGCGCCGCAGCTGGCAGTCAGTAAGCGCACCAAGGTATTGGCGACGGACCTTGAAGGCATCGTGGTCGGCGGCCCGGATCACGTAAACCAGCTGCGCCGGTCGACTGAGCTGGCAGATAACTTCCAGTTGCTGGTTGTCGACAAAGACGACACCGTAACGCAGATTGACACCGCGCTAGCTGACCTTGACGTAACGATCATGACGCAGTTTCAGCTTGTTGCGTCAACGGCCAAAGTGCCCGGCACCAAACTACTTGGCACGCAACCTAAAGGGTTTAGCGCAACCGGTGAGTTTGATGAGTCGATGTATCATGAGGAACTTGAAAGCGTGCAATCTGACCTGACGCCCTTTTTGGAACGCCACCATCAGTTGTGCATGTTGAGCGACGTGACGCCGCGCATGCGTAAGGCTGACCCTGCCTTTGAGCCAATGGATACGTCTGTAAGCTGGGCGCCGCTGGATAGCCCGACCGCCAAGGAGTACGCGGAAATCAACGAAATCAACTCGCGCACCGATTTGAACTTGGTGAACGCAGGCAGCATTGACAGTTACGACGCGCGCAACCGGCTGCTTGGCGATAAGAACAGCGGCTACACGGGGCTTGAAGTTGTTGAGCGGCCGGATGAGGACGGCGACGGCCAGGCCGACAAACCAACGCTTGCGCCTGCAGCACCAGCCCCGACCGGCTTTGACGGCATGGACGTTGAGTTGATCACCAACCAGACGTTTCTTGACCCCGACGTTGTGCGGCTCAAGCAGGAAGCCAAGGACTATGTTGTACAGGTCACCCCGCCACTGCCCGACCCTGACACCGGCAAAATGTACCGCGTGGTCATCAATGGCCACCACTCACTAGAAGCGGCCAGGATTGACGGCGTTGCGCCTGAGTTCGTTGAGGGTGGGTATGGTGAAAGCGACTATTACAACGCAATGACCGGCGGGAACCTGGCGCATGGCTAGACGATTGGCGCCGCGCTTATCGCGGCTGCCTGTCGGCGCGCAGCGGGCACAAACCCTGCGCTTGCCGGCAAGCCTGCAGATTGCGTACGTCAACGAATGGGAACGCCTGGTGCGCGAAATGCACAAGGAAGTTAGCGCGACAGTTTTACGCGAATTTGCAAAACCTGTCGCGACAGGCAGTGCAGAAGACGCCAAAGAATCCGTATGGGAACGGATGTTGCGCCGGTTCAGTGAGCGGTTTGCCACGGTTGCGCCGGGCCTTGCAAACGGCATGATGAAACGTCTAGAGCGTGACGCCGAGCTGGGTTTGCAGCGTTCGTTGCGTGAGGTCGCAGAAGGTTTCACGCTGACGCCCAACAACCCAAAGAACGTACAGAAGGCCATTGACGATAAGGTCAAAGAGAACGTTTTTTATATCAAGCGCATACCTGAGCAGTATTTAGAAAGCGTCAAGAAGTCGGTTGACGCTTCAATTGCAGCAGGCGGCAACGGCCTTGAAGACTTGACGAAAGTTATGAATGAGCGTTACGGCGAAGCCAAGCGCCATGCCAAAAACGTTGCGCTTGATCAGACCCGAAAGGCTTACACTGCAATCAACACTGCAAGGATGAAAGACGCTGGCATTAAGAAATTTGAATGGGTGCACACCGGGGGCAGCCAGGAACCGCGCCCCTACCATTTGAACGATTTGAACGGGCGCATCTTTGATATTGACGAACCGCCGATCATTGACGAAAAGACAGGTGAGCGCGGTTTGCCAGGTGACGCAATCAACTGCAGGTGTACAATGCGGCCAATTGTGACGTTTGATTTTGAGGATGACGAATAATGAAAACTGTCATTGCTGGTACTGATTTGGTCAATAAAATTTTGGAGCTGATCGGCCGCCCGGCACTGCCCGAGGGTACTGAGCGGGCAGAAATTACAATCGACACCAACGGGCGGATCAAACTGATCGTTGAAGGGTTGATGGTTGAGGATGCTGAATAATGCCGGCAAGTGCGCGAGTCGAAGATATTAACGGATGGTTTGAAGTGCTGCGCCAACCGGTCAGCATTGCCGGCGTGTTCGATTACCTGGGCGAAAAGCTAGAAGGTGCGCCGGACCCTGATAAAACTTACAGGGTATTGCGTTCGCCTGAGGAACTTGCCGACCCTGAGTTTATGGATAGTTGCCGCTTGTTGCCCTGGGTTGATGAGCATAGCGGGCTGCTTGGTCCCGAGGAACTGAACGCACTGCCCGCAGAAGAAAAGGGTATCGGTGGCACAACTGGCGAACGTGTTGAGTTCGACAAAAAGAACAACACGTTATACATTAACGTCAAGTGCTATTCCGAAGCGCAGCGCGATTTGATTGACTCTGGCAAAATTGAGCTGTCACTAGGGTATCGCTGTCGGTATATTTGGAAAGCAGGCGTTTGGAACGGCGAGCATTACGACGCAATTCAATGCCAATTACGCGGCAACCACCTGGCTACAGTAACCGAAGGGCGCATGGGTCCGCTGGTTGCGGTACTTGACTCCATAGACATTAAGGGTACTAAGGCAATGGATGAAGAACTGAAACAAATGCTCGCAGCCATTATGCAGCGACTTGAAAAACTGGAAGGCGTCAAGCCTGAGGTTGAGGTTGTTGAAGACGCTGACGAAGCCAAACCGGATGACACCAAGGCCGAAGACGCTGACGAAGCCAAACCGGATGACACCAAGGCCGAAGACGCTGACGAAGCCAAACCGGATGACACCAAGGCCGAAGACGCCTGCATGGAAGACGAAGGCGACAAGGGCACCGGTATGGACGAAGCCGACTTTACCAAGCGCCTGCTGGCACACGCTAGCCGCCGCGATAGCCTGGCCAAACGCCTCAAGCCCTTCACTGGTGCGTTCGATCACTCGGCACTGACCGAGGCCGAAGTTGCCAAACGCGGCTGTAAGAAGCTGAACATTGCCGCACCGGCTGGCCAGGAATTGGCCGCGCTGACTGGCTACCTGACCGCACGCGAGGCAATGCCCGCTGCAGTTGCGCGCCCAGGCACCGGCATGGATTCCAACGACAATCAGGCCGGCCCGTCGTGGGCAGTTGCCGCCGCTACCAAAAAGGAGGCGTAAGCCATGACGTTCCCAAATACTGTACGTGCTGATATGGCGTTCGGCGTACCCGGTGAGATGGCTTTCGATAGCCCGCAGCGCGTACGCCCTGGTACCATCGACCCTGAGCAAGACGCAGCGGTCAGCATCATCGGTCGTTATTTCAGCCTGGACCGCGTAACCGGCCTGTTCACCAGTGAAGGTGATCCGCTGACCGACTCTGACCTGATCTTTGGCGGCCTGCTGGCCTTCCCGAAAGAATACGCCCTGTACGGTGACGGCCTTGAGCCAACGCTTGCAGTGCCACCGGGCACCCCTGACGCGCAGTTTGTGCAGATGGGTATGCCGCTCGCATTCGTGATCAACGCCAGCAAAGAGGGTGACGTGATTGCGGCTGAGGTTGGCACCGGCCGGCTGTTCGCGTACGTCAACGAGGCGGCCATTCCGGCGGTCACCCATTTCATCGTGCCGAACACTACGGTTTACCGTTCGGAAAATTCCGTTGCTGGCGGCGCCGTCGTCTGCATTAAGATGACCAACTAAGGAGCGGCGCAGATGCCCACTATCCAACGTTCGCATATCGACGCCCGCGCACTGGTGCAAATCCAGTCGATGAGCGACGACCAACTGAACCGCTACCGTGAGCTTGGTGCAATCGGTATCAACCTTGACAACGGCACCATCCGCAAGATGCTTTCTGGCCTCGGTCAGGATGCCGTCGACACTGGCGCGCGCGGGCTGTCTACCCCTGCCAGCACTATGACCCCGCTGCGCTTCCTGCAACAGTTCCTGCCCGGCCTGGTCCGCGTGCTTACCGCTGCCCGCAAAATTGACACCCTGGTTGGTATCACCACGGCTGGCAGTTGGGAAGACGAAAGCGTTGTTCAGGGTGTTATGGAAGGCACCGGCTACACGCAAATTTACGGTGACCACACCAACATCCCGCTCAGCAGCTTCAACCTGACCTACGAAGAACGCGACATTGTGCGCGGTGAGCAGGGTATGCAGGTTGGCGTGCTTGAGGAAGCGCGTGCGGCAAAAGCCCAGGTCAACGCAGCAACCGAGAAACGCGCGGCCGCTGCTATCAGTCTGGAAATTTTCCGCAACCGTGTCGGTTTCTACGGCTTCAACGGTGGCAGCAACCGCACCTACGGTTTCCTCAACGACCCGAGCCTGTTGCCTTACATCAGCGTGCCGGCCGGTGCTAGCACCTTCACCGATTGGCGCCGTAAAACGTTCCTTGAAATCACTGCCGACATTCGCCTGGCTGCAACCCAGCTGCGCGTACAAGGCAAGGAAAACATCGACCCGGAAAAGGCGGCATGCACCCTGGCGGTTGCAACCAGCGCAGTCGACGCCCTGACCATTACCAACGTTCAAGGCACCCAGTCGGTGCGCGCTTGGATCAAAGAGAACTACCCGAACTGGCGCATTGAGTCGGCCACCGAACTTGACGCAGCGAACGGCGGTCTTTTCGTCGCTTACCTGTACGCCGAAAAGGTTGACGACAGCGGCACCGACGACAGCCGGGTATTCCTGCAGATCGTGCCCGCCAAGCTGCAAAGCCTGGGCATCGAAAAGCGCGCCAAGGGTTATCTGGAAGACTGGACCAACGCCACGGCTGGCGTAATGACCAAGCGCCCTTACGCAGTTGTACGCCTCAGCGGCGTGTAATTAACGGGACGCTTCACCTAACGCCACGGTGTGCTAGTATAGACCCGTGGCGTTTTACATTCCGTTAATAACTAGGATTAATAACCATGTCTAAAGTTTTCGTCTACTCGACTCTGACCGCTGACAATATGTACGGCCCGTATACCCCCGGTGCTGCAGACTTGCCGGTCCGTACCGCCGTCGTGCTGATCAAAGGCGGTGCTAACGTCGTCGGCAAAAAACATCTGATCACCCCGCGCGGCGTGTGTACTATCATCACCGAGGAAGAATTGACGGTGTGCCGTCAAGACCCGACGTTTGTGTTGCACGAACAAAACGGCTTTCTTGCAATCGAAAGCTCGCAGACGGATGCTGACCACGTTGCCGCCAACATGACCGGCCGTGACGAATCCGCACCGCTGGTGCCCGAGGACATTGCCCCCGACGCACCGACCGTAACCACCAACTTGCCGGAACCGCTGGCACCTGTTGCACCGGTCCAACGCAACAAGCCACAATCCCGCCGTAACCGTTAAGGAGTAGCGCAGCGATGGCCGAACATACTTTGGATGTTGCGGCCTTTCGCCTGCAATTTCCGACCTTCACCAGCGCCACAAAATATCCTGACGCGCAGCTGCTGGCCTACTTTGAAATGGCTGGCTGTTACGTGTACCCGTGCGATTGGTCAATGCTTTCAGGCAACTGCATGCAGCTTGCGCTTGAACTGATGACCGCACACCTCGCCTTTACCAACGCCCAGGTGCTGGCCGGCAACACGGCGGCAGGCACCGTCACGGGTGCGTCAATCGACAAAGTAAGCGTACAGCTCAGCAGCCCGCCGACAACGAACGCTTGGAACGCCTGGTTATCAACCACGCCGTTCGGCATGCAGCTTTGGGCATTGATCCGCACCAAGGCCAAACCGTTTGCAATTGGCGGCCTGCCAGAGCGGCAAGGGTTCCGCCGTGTTGGTGGCGGCTTTGGTGCGGCACGGCGCTGGTAATGGCTACCGTAAAGCGCACCCCCGGCCCAGGGCTTGCCGCGTTTGAAAAAGCGATGAAAGAGCTTGGGCAACTTGAGTCGGCAACCGGCTGGTTTAGTTCGTCCAAATATGAGGACGGCACACCCGTGGCATACGTCGCCACTATCCAAGAATTTGGATCACCGCAGCAGGGCATTGAATCGCGCTCATTCCAGCGGGCAACGCTGTCGGCTAAGTTGGACGAATACAACCAGCTGATCGGCAAGGGTGCGCGTGCGGTAATTGCTGGCAAACTGACCGCCCGCAAGATGCTTGACGCTATCGGGCTGCAGGTGGCGGGTGATATGCGCAAGACCATCGCCGACGGTAACTTTAAAGCGCTGGAAGACAGTACCATCAGGGCGCGCGCACGGCGCCGGGGCGTTGCCGTCGAAGCGGTCAACACCGACCCGTTACGCGACAGCAACCTAATGGTCGACACGCTGGTCAATCAGACCCGCAACCGGAGCAGCTGAATATGCTAGTACCTGGCAGCAACTTATTGGCAATGGCACTTGGCGTCATTGGCTCGCAAACCATCATGCTTTACCGGGCAACCGGGCGCACGCAAAACGCCAAGGGTGATTGGGTTACGACGTTCGCCTCAGCCTTTCCGGTTGAGGGTTCCTGGCAGCCGGTCGACTCGCGCAAATATGCTGAACTTGGGCTAGACCTCAAGCGCACCTATTTTAACTTTTACGCCAGCGAGCAAATTGAAGGTGTTGGTCGTGGCCGTGGTGCCGATCAGTGCCGCCGTGACGGTCGGATTTATGAGGTTGTTGGCGATACGCCTTGGCGTAATGTCGACGGCTGGCAGGCTGCAATTTTTGTCGACATAGGGCCGGACGTATGATTGATCGACTTGAGCTGATCCGCACCAGCTTGTTGCCGTTGCTGGCCGAACAGGGGCACGCTGACGTTCCGGTTGTGACAAGCTTCCAGCCGACCGAGCAGGGGCGCACAGACGGCCCGACGCTGTACCTTTGCCAGATACCGGCCGGCGGCAACTACGGGTGGCAGGGGCGGTCAACCAAGTGGGACGAAGACACCCAAACGTTGAAGCGCACCGAGTCGCAGATTGTGCGGGAAACCTTCCAGCTGATGAGCCTGAATGACACGGGTGTTGGTATTGATCCGATCACCCTGCACAACCTGACCACCGTGTTAATTGCGTCGCAGGCGTTCCGTGAGGCGCTGCGTCTGGAAGCGGTCGGTATTGAGCGAATCGTTGCATCGCGTACCCCGGAATACGTCAACGACCGCGAGCGCTTTGAGCAGTCGCCAAGCTTTGACTTTACCCTGACCCATACAACCGCCATAATCCAACAAGCACGCTACTTTGAGCGCGCCGAAATTAACATAACCCGAGTTTAGGAAGGCACCAAAAATGACGATTAGTATTGACCGTTATGTCGGCATCACGTCGGGCGTTATCGGCGCGCAGTCTGTACCCGACCGCGAATTTCCCGGGCTTCGCTTTACCACTGATCCGCGCGTACCTTTCGGCACCGTGGCCTCGGTCGATAAGGACGGTGCTGGGGAATTGTTCGGCAACAGCGCGCCAGAGACCGCCTTTGCAAACCAATACTATGCGTACATCAGCCCGGCGCCTGCCAGTCAAGCGCGCATCTTGCGGTTTGCCCCGTGGGTTGATGTTGCCCGTGCTGCCCGCATTTACGGTGCCCGCACAACCGTGACCCTTGCCGAGCTGCAAGCCATCGTTGCGGGCACTCTGCCGTTGACCCTGGGCGAAACTACCGTAAACCTACTGCTGGATTTTTCGGCCGCACTGAGTTTTGCCGACGTGGCCGCCGCGCTGCAGGTTGCTGTGCGTGCGGGCGATGCTGACCCAATCTGGTCTCTGGCCACCGTGACCTATGATGCCCCAAGCGCTGCGTTTCTGCTGACTGCTGGTGCTGCAGGTGTGGCGCCGGTTGAGCTTGGCGCCGCTGGCGTAAACGACATTGGCGCCGTAATCGGCTGGCGCGCCCCGCTGACTATCTTTTCGCCTGGTGCTGCTGCTGAGGAACCAATCGACGCGCTGCGCAATGCTGAGAACGTCACCGATTCGTTTGGTTCGTTTGCCTACGGTGCAACCATCACGCTTGCCCAGGCCATTGCCGTTGCAACGTACAACGCGGCGCTCAACGTCAAGTACCAGTTTTATCACACTGTCAGCTTTGCGAACTATGACGCGGCAAGTGCTGCCCTGCTGCAGTTCGCTTCAACTGGCCTGATTCTTAACGGCATTGTTGGTGAATACAAAGAGTCGTTGCCAATGGCCGTGTTTGCTGCCATCGACTACAACCGCACCAACGCAACCGTCAACTTTATGTATCGTCAAGGTCCATTCGTAAACAACAACGACGTTACCGACGATACCACCGCCGATCTGCTGGACAACGCCCGCGTCAACTATTACGGCACCACGTCGAAGGCTGGCCAAAAACTGGCGTTCTTTCAACGCGGCTTCCTGATGGGTGGCGCCACTGCACCGCTTGATATGAATGTGCACGCCAACGAACAGTGGTTAAAGTCGGCGTTGCAATCCGACCTGCTGAGCGCACAGCTGTCGCTAAACAAAATCCAGGCCAGCGACCAAGGCCGGGCCGATATTCTGGCCATCCTAACCGCGCGCGTTGTGCAGGCAAAACGAAACGGCACCATCAGCGTTGGCAAAGAGCTGACCGTGCTGCAGCAAATTGCCATTTCGCAGCTTAGCGGCGACGTTGATGCCTGGCGCGACGTGCAAACAAACGGCTATTGGGCCGACGTTGCGATTGTTCCCGAAACCGGGCCAGGCAACGTGACTAACTATGTTGCGCTGTATACGCTGGCGTATTCCAAAAATGATGTAGTCCGCACAATTCGCGGCTCGCACAATCTGGTTTAAGGGGTAGAACATGACCGACATTACCGCAAGCGGGATCAGCGCCACCGTCAAGGCGTCTAAGACTTTCCCCAACGGCCTGCCCCTTTCGTTTTGGGCAGACGACACCGACCCGTTCGACGTGCCTGAGCTGGTGATTGCTGAGGCCGCAATGAACCTCAACGGCAACTTGGTGTACTGGACTTCCCCGAAGCCAATCCCGATCAAGCTGGCCGTCATCCCTGGCAGCGAGGATGACGTGAACCTTGCAATTCTCTTTGACGCCAACCGGGCCGCGCGCGGCAAGCGTATTGCCCGTGACGTTATTGACATTGTGGTTGCATACCCCGACGGCGCGACGGCAACGTTTAGCGCCGGCCTGATCACCACGGGTATGCCAGCCCGCTCGCCAACCAGCGCCGGCCGGTACAAGTCGCAAACGTACGGCTTTACCTTTGAAAACATCGCATACACTCGGGCCAAATCGCTATGATTAAGCCGAAGTCGATGCAAATCAAAAATCAGGACGGGCTCGAAAAGACCTTTATTATTTCCCGCGTTCCTGCCGTACCAATGCGCGAGCTGATTGCCAAGTATCCGGTTGCCAACATTCCGAAGCTTGGCGAGTACCACGCGAGTAAGGAAGCCATGTTGTTGCTTATGTCGTTTGTTGCGGTGCAGATTGAAGACCGCGACGAACCGCAACGCCTGGTGACCGAGGCGCTGGTGAACAGTCACGTTGAGGACGGTGAACAGCTGTTACGTCTTGAATTTGAAATGTTACGGTATAACACCAGTTTTTTCGGTCAAGGCGGGGCGTCGACTTTCTTAAGCGGGTTAATCAAGACGCACCTGCCGTTGATTATCCAAACGCTGATGGATTCTTTGCCGCCATCATTGGTGCGGGATTTGCACAATGGCCCCAGCTCGAAACAACCATAGAGCTTGAAACGGCGTTCAACCTTTGGGAAATGGTACAGGTCAATCGCTACAACGAATGGCTTGCAATCGAACATAGTAAAAAACAGGCGCGGCGCTAATGTCCCAACTTCTTGATACCTGGCTGACGATTTTCCAGGCTGATACCAGCAGCTTGCAGCAAGGCGTCAAGAAGTCGGAAATGCGCGCCGACGACCTGATAAAAAAGCTCAAGGATACCGACGCAGTTGCCGCCAAAACCGGTGATTCTTTTGCGAGCTACGCAAAGAACGCGCTGGGCGCGCTGACCGCTGCAATGGGGGTCAGTTCGATCATCAGCGGCACCATCAGCAAGGCCGCCGACATTGCGGCCATTGCACAGACTTCTGACGCCCTGGGCGAAGCCGTTGAGAACGTTGACGCCTTTGGACGGGCAGCGGTTGCCCTTGGTGGCGATGCGCAAGGCGCGCGCGACTCACTTACCGACATGGCGGAAAGCATTGGTGAGGCACTGCAGGACGTTGAGTCAGGCCGGGCCAAAACCTTTGGTGCCCTGGGCGTCAGTCTCAAAGGCGTCAACGGCGGCGCAGTAACTGCAGTTGAAGGTATCTTGAGGGTTGCTGATGCGGTCGAAGGGTTGAGCAAACAAGAGGCCGTTTTCCGTATCAAAGAACTTGGCATTACCGATAACCGAAGCGTTGAAATGGTGCTGAAAGGGCGCAAGGAATTGGAGCGCCTGCTCGCCGTGCAAAAAGCCCAAGGCGTGATCACCAAGGAGTCAGCCGAGCAGGCCAAAAAGTTCAACGAAACGCTAGGCGGTTTGCGCGGTGCGGTCGATACGGCAGGTACTGGCTTTATGGTCGCACTGATCCCTGCACTAACCCAGGTCGTTGAGTGGCTGACAATCCTTGTCAACTGGGCGGGCGAAAACAGTGACGTTATCGTGGGCTTTTTCGGCGCTGTCGCTGCAATTGTCACGGCGGTCTATTTGCCGGCGATGATCAGCGCAGCGGCGGCCACGCTTGCGGCAACCTGGCCAATCATCGCAATCATCGCAATCATCGCAGCCCTTGCCGCAGCGTTCGCGTTGGCCTATGACGACGTGATGAATTTCATCGACGGCAATGACTCACTCATTGGGCAGATGTTTGAAAAGTTCCCGCTGCTGAAAGACTTGGTGTTTGGGGTCATTGACGCTTTCCGGTTCCTTGGCGAAGTGGTAAGCGGTGTTTGGTCGATGATGGTTACAGGCTTCAAGCAGGTGCTGGACTTTATCACCCTGGGCATCCGGCAAATTGCGTCGGGCGTCGCCAGCGTGGCGAGCTTCTTTGGTATCGGAGGGGGTGATGTAGGTGCTGACGTTGCAGCAGGGCAGCAGGCGCTTGCCAGCGTGGCGAGCTTCTTTGGTATCGGAGGGGGTGATGTAGGTGCTGACGTTGCAGCAGGGCAGCAGGCGCTTGCCCAGGCCGGTGCATCGCCGTTGAACGCCACCACAAGCGCGGCAATCAGCAACACCGTTGCAAGCACCAACCGTGAAACCAATCTGAATATTGAGCGGCTTGAAGTGTCGACCCAGGCAACGGATGCGCAAGGTGTTGCAAGTGGGGTCGGCGGGGCGCTGGGTAATGAGCTGGCGCAGCTTGAGGCCGAAAGTGCAACAGGGGTTGACCGCTAATGGCATTTACTGAGCAGGGTGTAAACAGCGCGGCGCAGGGTATCGTTGCCATTCTTGACGGTGAAACCTTTACGCCGCTATTTGCTGCAGCTAGCCCAATGCGGTGCACCGTACGCGAGCCGTCAACGCTGACGACATGGGCGGTTGAGGACGGCACCGAACGCAGTGACCACCGTACAATCGGCCGCGTTGAAATTGATTTGCCGCTGCTTCTGACCGACGACACGCGGGCGCTTTACGAACAGCTGCGCTCAACGTTCCTTGCAGGTACGCCCCTGGTAATTCAAACCAAGGTCGGCAGTTATCAGGGCATGCTCATTCTAGACCTGCCGCACGACGAAACGCCGGATGCTGGCGACTCGGTGCTGATGAATGTTAAGTTTGCCGAGCTGGTCACAGTTACGCCGCAATTTGGAGTGTTGCCGCCCAGCTCGGTCAGTGACCCCAAGCAGGCAAGCACGGTTAGCCGGGGCAACCAGCAGGCAACCCCAGCAGACGCGCCAACCCAGCGCCGGGCATCGGTACTTTATGGGATTGCAAACTAATGCAAGTGATACCGCTTGAACCTATCCCCAACCAGTCGTTGACCCTGGTGCTTGACGGTAACCGCTGGTCGCTGACGATCAAACAGGCCGTCACCAGCATGTTTGCCGACATTGCGTTGAATGATCAACCGATAATGCAGGGTGTTCGCTTCTGCGTCGGCACGCCACTCATTCCGTACCGCTATTTGCAGGGGTTCGGCAACTTCCTGCTGCTGACCGACAACGAAGACTTGCCGGACTGGCAGCAGTTTGGTGCAAGTCAGCAGCTGGTGTACGTGTCGCCGGGGGAAGGTTATGGCCCTTGACCTGCGCCTGATCCGCATTGGTATTGAGGTGCTTGGCCGCATCCAGTGGTATGACGACCCGCGAATGAATATCAAGGCGGCAGGCACCAAATACGCCAACCCGCTGCAGAACGATTGCACCGTAACAATGAGCGGCCTTTCGCGGGCAACGCGCGATTTTTTGCTGACCGAAACCAGCCCGTTTAACGACAACCGTACGCCAAAGCGCCTGATAGTTCAGGCCGGCCGCGTGAGTACCGGAACGTTCAATCTGTTTACGGGCGATATGATCAGCGCAGAGCCAGGCGGCCCGCCCGATGTGAACCTAATTTTGAAGGCCAAAACGCAGAACGCCCAGGCCGGCAACATCATCAGCACGTCAGGTGGTGCAACGTCAAAGCTGTCGGGGCTTGCGGCCCAGGTAGCACGTGACTTGGGCGTCAGCCTTGACTTTCAGGCGCAAGATAAAAACATAGCCAACTACGCGCACACCGGGGCCGCGCTGCGCCAGGTGCAGAAGCTGCAGGAAGCCGGCGGCGTCGCCGCGTACATTGATGACGACATACTTGTCGTAAAGGATGCCGGCCGCCCGTTGTCGGGGCGCATTCAAATTCTCAACCAGAAAAGCGGCATGGTTGGCGTTCCCAAAATCAATGAAAAGGGTCTGAGCGTTCAATTTCTGGTTGGTCCGGAAACGGTGCTTGGTGGTGCGTTGCGCATTGAAAGCAAATTCAACAAGGCCGCCAACGGCGATTACGTTATTAACCAACTAGCCTTTGACGTACAATCGCACGCAACCCCCTTTTTCTATACGGCGCTTTGCACCCGACTATGAATCAAAAACCGAACAGCGACCAAGCCAGCCAAGGTAGCCTAGCGGGAACGCTGGCCGACTACCTTAAGCGCTGGCTGCGCGATGAAGTTGACGGCATGCTGCCCGCCCGCGTGATCAGCTATGACGACGCGACGAACCGTGCCGTACTGCAACCGCTGGTGATGGTCGGAACAACCGACGGCGGCAAGCTGTCGCGCGCCAAGGTGGCAAACGTGCCGGTGTTTCGGTTTGGTGGGGGTGGCTTCTTTATGCGCTTCCCGGTGAAGCAGGACGACCTTGGCTGGTTGCAGGCCAATGACCGTGACATAAGTTTGATCATGGGCGCGGGCGGGCGTGAGGATTGGCCGAACACCAAGCGGTTGCACTCATTTAGCGACGGCATGTTTTACCCCGACACGTTCAAGCAGTGGGTGATTGCAGCAACCAACGTTGACGCGGCGGTCTTCCAGTCGCTTGACGGCACGCAATGTTTGGCAATTCGTGCTGACGAAATGGAACTGACAAGCGGCCCTAACTGTTCGTTGTTGATGACCCCTGCCAGTATGGTACAGACTGTTGGCGCAAGCGTCATCACTTCGACAGCAGCAGGCGTTGCAATCGTAAGCGCATCGTTGACGCACAACGGCAAGGAAATCGGCGACACGCATTATCACGTTGGAAGCCCAAGTACGGCGGTGCCGGTATGATCACGTTTCAGTCAACAGCAAGTAACGATTTTGCAATAAGTGCCGGTAAAAGCCTGTCGCTGCTTGGCGGGGTCGACGGCATCATGCAGACAGCACGCCAGCACATGCAGGCGCGACGCGCTGAAATGTTTTTGAACGCTTCTAACGGCATCCCGTTTGCTGAACTTGCCTGGGCAGGTACGCCGAACGTTGCCCAGTATGAGGCCGCCGGCCGCGCCACACTTTTACAGGTCGAAGGTATTACGGCAGTGCTATCATTTACCGCGCGGCTTGACGGTGACGTGTTGAGCTACATTGCGAACATCCGCACAATCTTTGGTGAGGGGCAGTTACTTGGGACTGTATAACCGCATAACCGCGCTCGGTGTGATTGTTCCCGATACTGCCGCGTTGCAGGCTGAGGTTCGTGCCGAATGGCGTGAGGCGTTCGGTGCTGACTTGGTTGTTGACGATCAGACGCCGCAGGGCGTCGTCATTAACATGGAAGTTGAAGCGCGCGACAGCGTTGCCCGGAACAATGCCGAACTTGCCAACCAGATAAACCCGGACCAAGCCGGCGGCGTGTTCCTTGACGGGCTTTGGTCGCTGACGGGCGGCCGCCGTCGACCTGCTGTACGGTCGATCATTCCTGGCGCAATCCTGGGCGGCCAGCCGGGGACCATTGTCAACGCAGGGGTGATTGCTGAGGTTGACGGCACGGGGGTGCAATTCCGCGTCAAGTCGACTGTCATCATTGGCAGCGGCGGAACGGTGGCGGCCGACTTTGAGGCCGTTGAGTTTGGTCCTGTCGCAGCACCAGCAGGCACGCTGACCGTAATTGGCATTGGTGCACCGCTTGGCCTGGAAACCGTGACCAACCCCACTCAAGCAAGTCTTGGGCGGTTGCAAGAAAGCGACATTGCATCGCGCCGCCGTCGGTTGCTCACGCTGGCGCTGCAGGGCGTTGCACTACCCGAGGCGATTGTCAGCCGGCTTTACGACATTGACGGCGTAAACTCGCTGATATTCCGCGAGAACGTTACCAACGCCAACAAGATTATTGACGACGGCATTAGCATCATTCCGCACAGTATTTACGTTGTAGTTTCCGGCGGCACTGACCTTGAAATTGCAACCGCACTGCTTGATACCAAGTCGCTCGGGGCTGGCTGGAATGGTGCGGAAATGGTCAACGTTGTTGAACCGTTCAGCGGCGAAACGTATGAGGTTAAATTCGACCGCGCCGCAGAGGTGCCGGTCTTTGCGCGCATCACTGCCAAATTTAACGGGCTTGACGGCACTAGCATCATTAAAGGTGCTGTTGTTGCATACGCTGCAGGTGAGTTGCCAGGTGATGGTGGCTTTGAGGTCGGTGCCGACATATCACCTTTTGAACTGTCAGGGGCAGTCAATCAGGTTGAGCCACGCATTGTTGTCACTTTGGTTGAGCTTTCGACGGACGGTATCACTTACAGCCAAGCGTCAATACCGATCACCATACAGCAACAAGCCACAATCACCGAAGCGTCGGTAACGGTCATCCCCGCATGAGCACTGTTCAGCAATTCGATTTTAACGTTGACCTGCTCAAAGCGTTACTTTGGGAACACGACAATGCCGAAGGTTTGAAAGTTATCGCGCAGCGCAAACAAGAATGGTATGACTTAAACCAGCGTGAGTTTTGGGAATCCTGGCAGCGCGACGTTTTTGATATTGACACCGCAACAGCTTTTGGTCTGGTAGTGTGGGCGCGCATTTTAAACGTTCAGCTGGGCGTCGAAGTTGAAGATACCCGCGCAATACCCGCGTTCGGTTTCGGTACTAACCACTTGAACTTTAACAACGGCAACTTTGGTCGATTTGCGGGCGTTCAGGCGCTGACTGTTGAACAGCAAAGACTTGTAATCAAGTTGCGTTATTTTCAATTGGTCAGCAACGGCACGGTGCCGGAAATTAACGAATTTTTATCAATTCTGTTTGAAAATGAGGGTAAAGTATTTGTTGTTGATTCGCTTGATATGACTTTTGCTACCTACTTTTTTACTTTTGTACCAAACTCACAACTGCGTTTTATTCTTGAAAAGTTTGACTTATTGCCGCGTCCCGCAGGGGTTGGTGTTCGTTGGCAAATTCAAATAAGACCGTCGTGGGGCTTTGGCGTCAATCATCTAAACTTTAACAACGGCAACTTTGGAGCGTGACAAATGGCCGGTAGACTACTTGTAATTCCGTTTGCAACTGCTGGTGATGTTGCCCCTATACCTGATCCGGTGCAGCCGTCCGGCGCGGTTAGCTTCACCACGGGGTTTACGCTTGACTACGAACTGCCGAATACTGATCCTGATTACAAGCCCGTACCGCGCGACCAAACCAACGAACTTTACCGGATAATTACCGAAAACATCGGCATCATACAAAAGCAAGGTGTTGCCGATTGGTTCGACCCGGCTGCCACCGGTTTTTCTTACGCAATAAATGCGCAGGTTCGCCATCTTGACAAAATATGGCAATCGGTAATACCTGCCAATGGTACAACCCCTGGTGTCGGTGCGGACTGGGTTGAGCAACCAGCGTTTTCGGTGGCAGGTATTCGCGGGGCATATTCAAACCTGTCGGCATCAGCAGTAGGCACAAACGCAACAGTATCTTTTGCCGCCGATGCGATTTGCGTTAAAAACGCAGCCAATGAGCAAATCGTGCTTAACGGCGTTTCCGAGTCCTGCAACCTGCTGACTTCTGGCGCTGGCGGATTGGATACTGGGGCAATCGCGGGTAATTTGTGGTATGCACTCTATATTATCTACAATCCGACGACTCTAGACGTTTCGTCGGTTGCAAGCCTTAACTTTGCCGCGCCGACTACGCTGCCGTCCGGCTATACGCATTGGGCTTTTATAACGTCGGTACGAAGCAACGCGGGTGCAACCCTCTTACTGCCGTTTACAAAAGATAATGAAGTGGTGTTCTATGCGCCGACCGCCGGCACGGCTATCCCCAGCGATTTCCCTATCGCTATGGGGAATGGTGCCGCCACGTCATTTACTGCTGTAAGCCTTCAAGCTCGAGTGCCTCCGAACGCCAAAAGCGCGGTTTTGGGGGTCACACATTCCGGCACAACGGCGGGTAGCATTCTTGTCGCGCGCGGGGCAGCTGGTGCAGCAGCTGGTCTGTACGCGCAGTGCCTAAACAACGGGGTTGCAACACAAAGGCTTCAATTTGAAGTGGCCAAGCCGTACGCTAACGGGGTCTATTACGGAATCAACACGAGCGGCGTCGGCACTATCGTCGTTATGGGGTGGAAAGAATGACAGGTTATGCAGTTAAAGCAGACGGCAGTTTTCGCGCAGTGGACGATGAGTCGTGGTGCGAGGTGGATGAAACGTACCAAAAGGATCAGCCCCAAATCACCCCGCCGCCCATTGACGTCGAACGCATGCGTCGCTTGGCATACGCCGACCCGGATACGGGGTCTGATCGGTATTTTGCCGAGGCTATGAGCGCAATGGCGGCTGGCAGTCCAATGGACTCACCTGAGGTAAAAGCCCTTTTTGCCAAAGGGCTTGAAGTAAAAAACAGAATCAAGGAGCAGTACCAATGACACCTAACGAGAAAACATACTGGCAGCATAAGGCCGCATTGCTCGACCCAAAAGCCTACGTCTTGAAGGCTAAGAACCTGCAAGGTGCGGCGTTCTTTGAGGTCGTGCCGCAAGGTGAGTGCTGGTACGCAATCAGCGCCTTCTATGTGCGAATTGCGTCGGGCCTGTCGCGCTTTACGCACCGTGTGCCGGACGTCGATCAAGCCACAATGCTGACTGCTGGAACTCGCATCGAATTTCATCCTGAGTCGCAGTGGTCCATGTACCTAACCTGCCGTCCGGCGCTAGTGGTCGGTGTTGACCAGCGCTACGAAGACGACCCTCGCGGCCTGTACTTTGAGCGCATGCAGCGACTTCGTGACCTGCCGTCGTTTAGCATCCGTGCGCAGGTAGCATCCGGGACGCCTTACGGCAGCAATATTGACGTGCCTTTCCCGACCGACTTTGAAAACGCTATGTGCCTGGCGTACTCGTCCGATGACGTGTCCTGGGCTGGCCTGGCTGGTGCGGCCACGGCGATGAACCTGGGCAACGAAGTCAGCGACGACCACCAAAACCGCATCGGTCAGCGCGTTTTGTTCCCGTTCTCTCGGGCAATGTTTCCTGCCTTGCGTACTCGCGGCTGTAGCGTATCTGGGGCGGTTGGCGAACCGTACATTTATGGGAACGGGCAAATCGTTTATTGCAAGCTACCTGTCGACTGGTAACCCCCGTGCTGCTACCCTTAGCGGAACTTTTACCCGCTAAGGGCATCGCATGTTGGATCACGCCTATCTGATCGGCGCCGCAATACTGGGCGCACTCGCCGCGATGTGGGCAGCAACCCACCCCTGGGCAGCAACCGGCGCGGCGTTCGGTTGCTGCTTTTTTCTTGCCTATCCTGGCGTCACGACTCGCAAACAACGGTTATTCCTGGGGCTGTTCAGCCTTGGGATTGGCTACGGTTGCGGAGTGTTCTTTTATGGCGAAGGGCCGCCGTACAGCAACAAGGCGATACTGCCAGCAGCAACCTTTGCAGCGCTGGCCGCTGTGCTATTCACCGCCTGGCGCGTGATGATCCTGAAAAACGGAACTTTGCCACCGTGGCTTACGTCACTTATTGAACTGTTGCCGTTCAAGAAAGGGGCACCCCGTGATGACACTTGATAACGTTTTGACCTTTACGCAAGTTGTGTTGCTGCTTGGTATTGTTGGATTTGTTGCGTCATATGAGCCTGACAAACAGACCCGTTATCGACCTTTGCTAAGCTTGGGCGCGGCACTGTTTGCCGGCGGTTGTTTGGCGGCGGCAATTTACACCGTGGTCACATTGGGCACGTCCTGTCAGCCCGCTAGCCCGCCTTGGGTTTTGTTCACCGCCTGCGTATTTGTTGCAGTCGCCCGCACGGGCGGCAATGTTGCCAAACTATTCCCCCGCCTCAAATGGACGCACCACACATGACCCCAATTGAACATTTGGCCAACGCCTACGACCTGCTTGAACACTTGGGGGCACCGCGCAGTATGCGAAGCGCGCAAGCCTCGGTCAGCATGTTGGCCACCCAGCTGCAAGAAGCGCCCAATCAGGAACAAAAGCAGATCGGTGGCCCGGCAGTCGGCACCTATCAATTTGAGAACGGCGGGGGTATCAAGGGTGTGCTGCAGCATCCTGCCAGCAGCCGACTTGCCGTTGCCGTATGCAAGGCGCTGGGCGTTGAGCCGACCCGCGATGGCGTCTATGCCGCACTACAGACAACCAACGACGTGCTTGACGCATGCTTTGCCCGCTTGCTGCTTTGGACCGACCCGCACCAGCTGCCCGCAATTGGCGACGTTGAAGGTGCATTTCAACTGTACTTACGCACCTGGCGTCCTGGCGCCTACACGCGTGGCAATGCTGAGCAGCGCCGCAAGCTGCGCCAAAAGTGGTCGGTGAATTACGCCAAGGCACTAGAGCAGGTGACCACGTGAGCATGTTGTTGCGCCTAGCGCCCTACGCGCTGGCCGTGCTGCTGGTGCTGGGGTCGCTTTACGGCGCATACCGCCACGGGGTGACAACTGAGCGCACACGGGTGGCGCTGGCCGTCGAAACGGCACAATCAGAAGCGGCCCGCATGATTATTGCCGAACAGAACCGCAGCCGAACAGAACCGCAGCCGAACAGAAGCGGCCGAACGCGATAGCAAACACACAAGGGAGTTAAACGATGCACTTGCGCAAATTGATAATGATGAGCGTGCTGAGCCTGTCAGGGTGTACGTCAAAGCAACCTGCCCCGCCCGATCTGAGTCTATGCCCAAAGCCGGAACCGTTGCCAGCGTGGGTGGTCGAAGCGAGCAAGGCGCCGAGCTTGACGGAATCGCTCGGGCGGATTATTTCGACCACACCAGAGCCATCAAAGTAAAAGAGGCCGCGTTGGCTTTTTGCGTTGAGGCAAGCACAGGGAAATAACATCATGGCCAATCAATACCCCCTAAGCGCAGCTAACGGGCCGCAGGTTGTACCGATCATCGGCGGCGCAGTCGGTTCGCACCTTCTGTACTTAGCGTTTGGCGTTGCGCCAGGGGCCGGCACGGTAAAAGTTGAATGGCGTCCAATCGGCGCAACGACCTGGCAACAACTCCAAAAGGTCAACGGCGTTGCGATGCCTGGTGGTGAGCTGGCGTTTCGCATCGACGGCCCACTTGCCGCACTGCGCGTAACGTTTGCCGGGCTGGTTGGTGGCAATGCGCCGGTTTTATGGTTGAGCAGCAACGCGCTACCATCTGCTGCGTTCGGCGGTGACGCTGCAATAACTGTGCAGAGCTACCCTGAACTGAACTCCAAACACGGTAGTCAGTTTGACGTAACCACCTATATTCCCGCTCTGGCAGCGGCCACTTGGAGTTATACGCTTGTCACCACGGGTGCGTTGCCGATTGCAATCAAGGGTCGAAAGGTACAGTTTGACAGCATCGGCATTCGGCTAATCGTCTACAAAAACCCTACGCTGATTGGTACGCCTGGCACCCCGGTCATACCTTCAAACCTGAACGATCGTAACCCTAATGCACCGCTTGTACAGCTGCGCGGCGGCATAACGGCGGCGCAAGTCAGCAACCTTGGCACCGTGTTTCGCCCTGCGTATGAGCTGCTTGGTTCTGAGCCCGTGGGCAACGCCATCGCACCCAGCGGTGGGGATGAAGCCGGCGGCGCTGAAATTATCCTTGCCGAAAACACGTCTTACCTTTGGGGCGTGTTGAACCGAGGTTCGGCGCCGTGCCGCTATTCCAGCTATACCACTTGGTATGAGGGCGAACTTGACGTACCGCTCTAAACGCGCAGCGTGACCAACAGCACAACCGCCAACGTAAAGCGGTTGTTGCTCAACGGCCAGATGACGGCAAGTAGTGCACCAAATACGGCTATGTCGGTCATTCTAGAATCCTTGCGGTTGTGCAGCGGCAGTTAAAGATTGGGTCAATGTAAACAGGTGACGGCATCGGCCGGCGTTGCTTGAGCATGTAGCCTGGGCGCCGGTCCGCCAACTTATCGCCGCGCGACAGATACGCATAGTTGCAGGCCATCAGCAAACGCCCTGGTATTTTGAGTGAGCGCCACGGGGTGCCGCGATACTGCAGCGACCGGTAAAGGCTAAATGCCATTTCCCATTGCTGGCGCGGGGTCATACAGCACCCAACCGACCGAGCAGGTCAATGCAGGCGTCTTCTGGCGACCGACCGACGCCGGGCAATTCGTCCTCACACCTGACGTAATACGCAACCCACGTGCCGGCCGGCAACATTGTCACCATAACCATCCACACCGCGTTGAACCATGCAAGTTCGTCGCGCATTGCTCGTTGCTGTTGTTCGGTCATTTCTGCATCCTCAAATGCCCGTAGTTGTGCCCGTTAAGCGCTGCGCACCAATAGTCAGCAAACCGCCAATGATCGTAACGCTCCATAGTTGCGGCAGGATGCGCATAGACCGCCCATCTATGACCCGCCGACCCGCGCATGACGGGCTTTTCAATATCGCGGGGCAGCTTGATTTTAACACCCATAACGCACCTCAATTCGTTGTTGATGGTTGCAATCCTAGACCGTTAATAACGGTGCGTCAAGCGGCAATGACGCCCAGGTCAACAAGCATCGAATAGGCGTGCCGTTCGTAATGCGGATAGTCAATGTCAGCAGGTAAGTGGTCGGGTAGCACCATGCACGGCACGCTGCCCAACGACCCGGCAACCTGATTGCCGTTGCCGGCATAGCGTATTGCGTGCGTGCTGTTGCGGCCGTAGTACCACCTGACCGTTTTGCCCAGGTATTCCCCGCTGCCATCCCACAAGCCGCCGCCTTTGACCTGGCGCACCGTGACGAACTTGCGCACGTCCTGACAGTTGCGAATCGTGGTGTATAGCGGCGTGCCGTGCGCCAGGAAGGCAATCACCGCCTCGCTGCATATCTCACGGTCAGGGTGCTTGCCTGTCGGGCTGGCTGCAGGGCTTACGCCGGCTTCACCGAAACACCCTTTAGCTTTGTGCGTGCCGTCCGGTTTAAATGCAACATAGTTGTTCACATCGCGGTTGAATACTGCACTGTAGAAAGTTGCCTCGGTTTCAAGTCCGGTCGCACCTTCCCACCACTTCAATATATCGTCGCGCAGTTGTTCCTTACCGGCTGGCGTCTTGACAATAATACCGTCGGTATTTGCCGACACGACCGGTATGCCGTTAGCCTCAAAACATTCGATCAGCATTAGCAGCGCAAGTTGCCCCGTAATGGTTGTTCTGATCAGTAGTTCGGGTGCAAACAAAATACTGTACTTACTACCCAACTTACCAAACGCACCGTTGAGAACAATCTTTAAACCGTCGCTAACTGTTTTCCAATACTTAGCTTGCTCTTTGTCGCCAGCCTTTTTGAACTTGTCGGCCTTTACTTTGGCTTCAAGTCGCATTTTGTACACGGCTAAATAGATAGCAATAAACTGTTCGCCAATTGCCTTGGGAAACATATTCATCAGAATAATTAACGACGGGTAATAACTTGCAACGTCATGGTCACTTAAAGTGCAGACGCCCGGTATGGACTGGTGCCATATCGACTTTTCCTGACTGTGCAACCCGCCAATGCCCAGGCGGTACACGCCGTTGCCAATGCGAATATCAGTACCGGAAATTTCGGGCGGTATGATGATGCCCGTTTTGATCTTGTTGCCGTCAACGTCTAGCACGTCCTCGCCAGCAGGCGCCCCGTTGCGTATCTGGTCAACGTCGTTGACTGTAAATGGGGTTGACAGCACGGTTGCAAGTATCTGCTGTAGCTGGGGCGTATAAAAATGAATAAACGGCGGGGCGCTGTAATAGAACTGATAGCCGTGCGGGTACGTTTCGCGTTGGGGTTTGAACGGTAGTTCGGCCTTCATTACCGCCTCGCTAATTTGCGCGTCTGACTTGCTCATTACATCAGTGCGGTACGTTTCACCAAGCCACTTGCGCAGCTGCAGACGGCCGGCACATTCCTCTTTCAACTGACGCGTGCCGCGCAAGTCGTTACCGCAATATGCGTTCAATATTGGGCGTTGCGCAGCCGTGACCAACGCAGACGGATCAATTGGCAAGTCTTGCAGTGTTGGCGAGTGCATGCGGGCCATGTACATTTTTAGACCAATGGCCACGCCTGGTGCAACTTCAAACAAGTCGATATGCCGCAAGCCTTGTATTTCGGGAACGTTATGCAGCTTGTAAAATTCCCAATACTTAACGCGGCCAACAATAATTGAATCGCTGTAAGCTTTGAGCTGTTCGCAACTTGCCCCGGTCAATGCGGCGGCAATCATTTGCACATCGTAGTGCGTGCCGTTAAACGTAACGATTTCGTGCATCATTAAAAACATGCGCAGCGACGCTAAGTCGAGAACAACGCCGGGCCACATTTCAAAGTCAATAAACGTGTCGCCCTTATAAAACTTAATAAGAAAATAATTGCGGTAGCACTCAACGTCGCATTCAACTTGAAACATTTTAGACCCCTCAATAAAAAGCCCGGCAATACAGCACCGGGCTTGATGTTACCTGCAGGCGGTTAAGCCAGCATCATCATGCCGTTGTTGATCAGATAGGTGTCGTCGTAGCCCTGGGCGTTCCACTGTTCGCGGGTGTAGCCCTGGGCGGTGGCGGTCATCTGGTATTGCGGTGTAATGGCATTGGCAACAAAGCCGGGATTTGGCTGAGCAACCTGCATGCCTGGGGCCGCGGTCATTGGTGCCATCGGCTGTTGCTGCTGCATGCCTGGGGCTGGTGCCATCGGTTGCGGCGCATGCTGCATACCTGGGGCTGGTGCCATCGGTTGCGGCGCATGCTGCATACCTGGGGCTGGTGCCATCGGTTGCGGCGCATGCTGCATACCTGGGGCTG
>Ga0247832_1001422_pt1 | contig 42046 bp, 46 predicted proteins | sample LaCruzMarch2015__10_FD_192407 | JGI IMG/M metagenome (GOLD analysis project Ga0247832, IMG submission 192407) | Freshwater microbial communities from meromictic Lake La Cruz, Castile-La Mancha, Spain - LaCruzMarch2015_4m | ecosystem: Environmental > Aquatic > Freshwater > Lake | place: Spain... | reverse complement strand
AAGTGCTGAATTTCTTTCAAGGTGGCAAGTTCTTTCAAAAATTATGCGTAAAGGGTTTAGAAATAAATTAAGACTTATCTTTACTCGCTACGGATTACCAACAAGTAATCGCACAATAGTTAAACCTTACGTTGCAGAGTTAAAGCCAAGAGCAGAACGGGTCGGCCGAGAGCTCTACACATTATTTGGAGTAGCTCGTGGTGATCGTGATGCTCGAGATAAGCAATGGGGTAAGAATTATGAATTCTTTGGCGCCCCAGTTGAATTATTTGTTTATATTCACAAGAGTCTACATATTTACGCAGCCTCTGATGCTGGCCTTATGATGGAAAATCTAATGCTCTCAGCTCATGCACATGGACTTGGAACATGTGCTCAAGGAGCAGTAAATATTTGGGATGATGTAATTAGAGATGAATTTGAAGTTTCAAAGGATTACCGATTAATTTGCGGAATTGCCATTGGGTATCCAACTGATTCACCCGTTAACTCCTTTCAAGCAAATCGCATTGAGGTAGATGAATTACTTTTAAAGGCCAAAAAGAAGTAAAAAATAGTTGATTAAAAGTTTGTAAGATTCTTACTTAATACATCTATTAATCGGCCTGGCTTAATTAGCTGCTCAACCAATTCATATCCCCTCTTTTGATAAAAAAGCTTCTCCCATTCAGTCCATAAATAGATCTGATTAATTCCATAAGATTTTGCTTTTTGCTCAACTAGTTCAAGAACTAAGGTGCCGATACCAGTTCCTCTTAGATCTTCCCTGACTACAAATGCTGCTATCCAAGGTTTGTACTTACGAAGATCTTCGAAATCATCAAAGTCACAAATTGCTATTGATGCAATAACCTCATCCACTCCTTGGTTGTTAACAATGGCCAAGAAAAGTAATTCTTGATCGAAACCATTTAAATCCCATTTATTGTAATCTGAGGTTAAAGTTTTATTATAAAAATCTTTCCAGTCTTGAGCTGAAAATTCCTCTTTACCTTGCCCCCATAACTTAAGACTCCATGCAAGTGGTGCACTTGCAAGGTGTGGGACTTCAAAAACTGGTTGAAGTCTTATCTCACTTTCCAATTAAATCGCCACACATTTGCTCAAACATTGCAGTATGTGAATCCACGTCTTCATAAGTTGTGTCCGGTGAAATCAGCGCCATATTATGAAATGGCGTAATCAAAAAACCTTCATTTAGCATACGTAAATGTATGTATTGTTCTAGTTCAAAATCACCTGCATCAGCAGCTTCACGCCCATCTAATGGTGCTTTTTTACTAAACATATATTCAGCCCGAGCTCCTAGGCGATTTACTGTCCAAGGTAGCTCATATTTATTAATAACTTTTTCAACCCCATCAGCCCAACGATTACCTAGTTTTATCATTTGATCAAAATTTTCTTTTGTTAAAACTTTAGTCAAAGTTGCCTTCATTGCAGCTAACGAAAGTACGTTTGCAGCAAGTGTGCCGCCAATACCACCAGTATCAATTACCTCAAGATCTACTAGTTTTTTAATTGAATCTGCAATGCTTGAAGTCATGCCAAATGCACCGGTTGGGAATCCACCCCCAATAGCTTTGCCAATCGTTAAAAAATCAGGTGAAAGTGATAATTGCGCAGTCATACCACCGGGTCCTACTGAAATAGTATGAGTTTCATCAATAATTAGTAAGGCATCAAACTCTTTTGCTAACTTCTCTACTCCAGCTAAGTAATTATCTTTTGGCAAGACAATTCCAACATTTGTCATAGCAGGCTCCATCAATATTGCTGCCACATCATTATTTGCTAAGCCCTTTTTCATTGCAGGCAGATTATTAAATGGCACAACACGGGTGGTGACGTCTAAATCAACAGGTGCACCAATATTGCCCTCTCTAGCAACTGTCTTTCCTTTTGAATCTAGAGTAGCAAAGCTTTCATCAACACTTCCGTGGTAGCAGCGATCAATCACAATAATTTTAGTTTTACCAGTTATTAAGCGGGCATATCTAATTGCATGACGATTAGCGTCCGTCGCTGAAACAGTAAATTGCCAAAACGGTAAATTAAATCTTTTTGCAAGCTCCTCAGAGACAGTGGAAGCATCTTTGCTTGGCAACATAGTGGACATCCCGCGACCAACCTGCTCTCTAATTGCAGTTGCAATTGCATCTGGTGAATGACCAGTCATAGATCCGGTATCGCCTAAACAAAAATCGACATAGGTATTGCCATCTACATCAACAAAACTAGAACCCTTAGCCTCTTCAACAAATACTGGATACGCCCCTGGCCACTTAGACATCCAAGACATTGGCACACCTGCTGGCATTGATTGCCTTGCTTTAACAAAGAATTCACCACTTTTTGGATGCAGCAATAGAAATCTTTCATCTTCTATCTTGCGCAATTTTGCTAAATGATCTCGATCAACTACCGCCACTTTATCTCCTTAAAAACTCGATCTAATCTGCCAAAGATCTGGAAAAACTGGTTTAGATAATGTGCCACTTAAGTAGCCAACTCCACTTGATCCACCAGTTCCAATTTTTTGGCCAATTGTTCGCTCAACCATTTTCACATGACGATATCGCCACTCTTGTAACCCCTCATCGATATCAACTAATCGTTCACAAACAATAGATGTCTCTGGATCATTTCGATGTAGTTTGAGTAAAACATCCTGGACTGTTTTGTTTTCCGTATAGGCCTGGGATTTATCTCGATTTAGTACCTCATCTGGCATTTGATGCCCACGTTTCGTTAAAAAGATCAGTGCTGAGTCCCAAAGTGAATTACCTTTAGTTAATTCAGCAATCTCTTGCTGCACATTTGGCGGCAAATGTGATGCCATTTTACTGTCCCGCCTACCTAATAGCGCCTCTACTTTTCTAAATTGTGCAGATTGAAAACCACTTGATGAGGATAAGTATGAGCGGAATGCATTAAATTGCAATGGAGTCATCGTCTCTAAAATATCTATTTGAGCAACACAAACTTTCAAAATAGTTCTGATCCGCCCAAGCAAAGATAATGAGTAGTACGTATCACCAGACTCTAGAGCCTTTTGTGCCTGTTTAAACTCATGAATTAATTGTTTAAACCATAATTCATATGTTTGATGAATAATAATAAATAGCATCTCATCATGCTCTGGCCCATCTGATATTGGTTTTTGTAATTTAAGTAATTCATCTATGCCAAGATATGAGTTATAGGTCAGGGCAGAATCAAAGTTCTCACTCATGTTACTCGAGAACCACTCGCTGCTACTTCCTTGTATTTACCACTTTCAACAAGCTCCTTCATTCGTAAAAATCCATCCCAAACTTCGGTATAAGAGGTTGTAAGGGGTGAGATTGCAACCCTAATTGAGTTTGGTGTTCGGTAATCTGGAATTACATTTGCTATCTCTCTAAGTGCCACACAAATCTTGGCCGCATCTGGGTGAACTAATGAGATATGCCCACCTCTTTGTTTTGCATCTCTTGGTGTATTTAAAATAAAACCTAATGGTTTAAGCCAAGCATCAAATAATGAAATCATTAAATCAGTCCCGATACCAGCTTTTTCTGCAATTTCTTTAATTCCTGCCTCTTGAATCATTTCAAATGCACTCTGCACACAACGTATTCCCATAAGGGATGGACTAGCTATTTGAAAGCCACGGATACTTTCAGTGCGTTTAAACTCTGAACCCATTTCAAATTGATCCTCCTGCGCAAACCAACCTTGGATAGGTACCTGTAATTGATTTTGAATCCGTTTTGAAACATAAAGCCATGCGGGAGAACCAGGACCTGAGTTTCCGTACTTGTATGTACAACCAACGCATAGGTCAACACCATTTGCATCTAAATCTAATTCAATAGCGCCCACTGCATGGCTAGCATCCCAAACTACTAGTCCGCCAATTTTCCTTACCTGATCAGTAATCCCTTTAATATCACTTCTTGCTCCGGATCGATATTGAATAACTTCAAGTGTTACCAGTGCAACATCCTCATTTAAATAAGGAGCTAGCACATCAGTTGTAATTCGCTCATGCTCAGCGATTTTTGGATTTTCATTATCAATAATTACTAACTTCAGATCAAACTGGGTTGCGATTCCTTCTAAAATATATCGATCGGTAGGAAAATTTGCCTTATCTGTAATAATTGTTTTTCGATCCGGACGTGCCTTAATCGCTGCAAGGCAAAGTTGATAAAAATTAACCGAAGTTGTGTCACAAACTAGGATCTGCCCAGCAGCTGCGCCTAATGCTGCAGCCCCAAGTAAATCACCAGTCGGTTGGGCTTCATCTACCCAATGACTCCATCCAGTAACTATTTCTGGTCCCCACTCTTTTGTTAGAAAATTTGAAATACTTTCAATGGTTTTTATAGGCAATCTACCGAGTGAATTACCATCTAAATAACATAAATCTGGATCAGTAATTACAAATTGGGATTTATATTTTGCAAGCGGGTCTTTTGCATCTAGTGAGAGCGCATAATCTCGATCAGTTGCTTTCATTATCACTGCCCCACTCTTGCTCTAGTCATTACTACATAAGAGTATTCCAGAGGTAATAGAAATGAAAGCCCGTCTATACATAACCTCAAATTAAGCGGTTTTAACTATTTTGAGTATGATAATTTAATGCAAGATGCACTTACAATTTCAGCACTCACCTTTGGTACTCAAGCCTTTGTAACATTATTTGTTATTTTAGATCCACCGGGAGCTGCTCCAATTTTCTTAAGTTTGGCATCTGGAAAATCAATCAAAGTTCAACGCAGATTGGCATGGCAGGCAGCTACCGTCTCACTTTTTGTAATTGTTACCTTTGCATTATTTGGTAACGCACTTTTAGGATATTTAAATATCTCACTACCTGCACTACAGGGAGCAGGTGGCATACTGCTTTTAATTACTGGACTTGGTCTACTCACTGGCTCAATTACCGACAGTGACTCTGCTGCTTCTCAAAACATTGCCCTCGTTCCACTTGGTACACCACTACTTGCCGGCCCTGGCGCAATTGTGACCACAATGTTGTATGTACAAAAGGCAGATGGAAATGAGCAGTTAGGCGCGCTAGCAATTGCAATTGTGGCAGTTCACTTAATTATTGGCATTACCTTTATGTTTTCAACCAAAATCCTTTCCGTAATTAAGGATTCTGGCGTCACACTTCTTGCACGTATTGCTGGCTTACTTTTATCGGCAATTGCAGTAGAGATGATAGTTAGCGCTATCAAGGCCTTCTTTAATATTGGTTAAATAAGCCAAACTGTCACCTCTAACAACTATCTTCAACCTATGCTTTCACCCATGGCTTTAGGTACTACCTCCTTATCTCAGGCAACATTTGTAGTTGTAGATTTAGAGACAACCGGTGCGTCCCCTAAAAAAGGTGCTGCCATTACTGAGATTGGCGCAGTTAAAGTTAGAAGTGGTGAGTATCTTGGAAACTTTGAATCATTTGTAAACCCACTCTCACCAATTCCACATTACATAACGCAGATGACTGGTATAACTGATTTAATGTTGGCAAAGGCACCTGTAATTGATGAGATTTTGCCAGCATTTCTTGAATTTGCTGGCAAACATAATGAAGTAATAATTGTTGCTCATAACGCACCATTTGATTTAAGTTTTCTCAAAAGCGCCGCTAAGGAACTAGACATCACGTGGCCAAAATATAAAACACTAGATACGGTAACTATTGCTCGACAGATACTAACTAAGGAGGAAGTACCAAACTGTAAGCTTCAAACACTTGCTCAGTACTTTGGTACCAATACGCAACCTAACCATCGGGCCTTAGATGATGCAAAAGCAACTACTGAAATACTCCATGGATTACTTGAGCGCTTAGGATCTTTTGACGTTAATACCGTGGATGCCTTAATGGAGTTTGCAAAAACTGCTGCGCATATTCAGCGACAAAACTATTGGGGATTAAGCTCTATCTAGCTGAGACAATCTCATTTGTAAGTTCGCCCCACTTCTTCACTACCGATAATGCAGCACCTGAATCGATTGCCTTATTAGCTAATACAAAACCATTTGCAATCTGGGTTTGTAGCGGCAAATTAAAATCAGCCTTGAAAGCAGCAATTGCAAAGGCAGCATTTAGAGTGACTGCATCTCGCATTGGTCCCTTAACTCCGGTGAAGATTTTCATCGTCATATCAGCATTGTATTTTGCATCTGCCCCTAATAAATCAGCGATTGAGCTTGAGGTTATTCCTAAATCTGCTGGATTAAATTCAGACTGAGTTAACTTGCCATCATTTATTTGAATAACCTGCGTGGTAGTAGAAAGTGAAACCTCATCTAAACCATCATCGCCACGAAAAACAAAACCTTCTTTACCTTGTTCAAGTAATACCTGCGACATCAATGGCAGTAATTCCGCTCTTGCTACCCCAATAGCGCAGGCGATTGCCCTGGCTGGATTTGCTAAAGGTCCTAAAATATTAAAAATAGTTGGTGTGCCAAGTTCTTTGCGCGCAGCAGCGGCATACTTCATTGATGAATGAAATATGGGCGCAAAACAAAAGCCAATTCCGATCTTGTGAACAGTTTGCTCAACCTCACTGCCAGTTAAATCAATCTTTATACCCAAAGCTTCTAATAGATCAGCCGCTCCAGATTTAGAGCTGGCCGCACGATTGCCATGCTTAACCACTCGAGCACCAGCTGCGTTTGTAATTATTGCGGCAGTAGTTGAAATATTTATTGTATTAGCGCCATCTCCACCGGTGCCAACCGTGTCAACTGCTCGCTCGGTAATATTTATTGGAGCGCAATAGGAATACATTTGTGAGACAAGGGCCTGAACTTCTTTAGCTCTCTCACCCTTTGCTTTAAGGCCAAGTAGAAATTGCTTTATCTGATCATTACTAGCTTTTCCTTCTAAAATTTGCCCCATCGCCCAGGTAATCTGTTCTGAAGATAAATCCTCTGCCGCAGATAGTGAATTAAAAATTAAATCCCAAGCCATCTATTACTACTTACTAATTTGCGAGCGCAGAGTCAGACTTAAGCAGCGCAGCACACTTGGCTGCAATATTAAATGGATCAATTGGATGTGTCACAGTGGCCTCAGCTTTTGACCAAGCTGCTAACCAGTTATCTTGTTCACGGCCGGTAATTAATAAAACTGGTGGACAGTTAAATACCTCATCCTTTAATTGGCGAGCAACGCCCATGCCACCTTCTGGAACCGCCTCAGCATCTAATACAAAAAGATCAACCTGTTTTTTATTATCAACGTAAAGGCGCAGAGCGGGGGCGGTAGCAAACTGTTTAATCTCATGCTCTGGCAAGCTTTGATCTAGCCGCTTACCTAATGCTGCGATAACTGATGCGCGAACTGTTGAATCATCTGAGTAGAGGGCGATAACTAACTTTTCCATGTCTTAATCCTACCTACCCAGTTTGATCAGTAATTTTGCTGCAATTTACGGCCTGGGTGATCAGTTTCACCACATCATAGGGCTGCTAGCACTACTGAAAATGAGGCATTGCCTATCTATTTCGGGAATAATCACCCCCGTGACTACATATGCCCAGGCTCCAGTTAAGACAAACCGTCCTAACCTTGTAGCAGTTGGCACCATTGTTTGGTTGGCATCTGAATTAATGTTTTTTGCCGCTCTCTTTGCAATGTATTTCACTACTAGAGCAGTTCAAGGACCGAAGGTTTGGGCTGAATCTGCTGGGATGTTAAATATTCCATTTTCTGCAACTAATACCACCGTCTTAGTACTCTCCTCTGTTACATGTCAGTACGGGGTATTTGCAGCCGAGCGCTTTCAAGCGCGCAGATCTGGCAGCTTATGGCAGTTTAGTAAGTGGGGAATGCGCGAATGGTTTGCCTTAACTTTTTTAATGGGCGCATTTTTTATTGCTGGTCAAGTATATGAGTACGCTGAATTAGTTCATGAAGGATTATCACTTTCCTCTAACGCATATGGCTCAGTTTTTTATATGACTACTGGTTTTCATGGCCTGCATGTGACAGGTGGCTTAATTGCATTCTTAATTGTTTTAATTAGAGTATTTAGAGCGCAAAAATTTGGTCACAACCAAGCAACCACAGCGATTGTGGTCTCCTACTACTGGCACTTTGTAGATATTGTGTGGATCGCACTATTCTCTGCCATCTACCTAATCAAATAACGATCATGAAATTTATCTCTAAATACCGTCGCCACAAAGGCGCCCTTCCAATATTAATTATGTTAGCTCTAACTGGTTTAGGTTTAACTTTTTCAGCAGCAACCGCTGCGCCTGCTAAAAATACTATGACCGCCTCTGCTAAATCCACAATTATTGAAGAGGGTAAAGAGATATTTTTAAAGGGATGTTCTTCTTGTCATGGTTTAAATCTTGAAGGTGGCGCAGTTGCTCCTTCACTAATTGGAGTTGGCGCTGCCTCAGTTGATTTTCAAGTTGGCACCGGGCGTATGCCGATGCAGGATATGAGTCAACAAGCTGCGCGTAAGACACCTGTCTATAACGAAGAACAGGTTGCTGCCCTTGCCGCTTATGTTGCATCCCTTGCACCAGGTCCTCGTGCTTACACAAATGAGGAGATAACTTGGGAGCGAGACGGCAATACTGCCGAAGGTGGTGAGTTATTTAGAAATAACTGCGCGATGTGCCATAACTTTGCTGGTCAAGGTGGCGCTCTTTCACAAGGAAAATATGCTCCAACAGTTATGGGCGTAGAAGCAAAACATATTTATGAGGTAATGATTACTGGCCCACAATCAATGCCGGTTTTTTCTGACACAATTATTACACCAGAGGAAAAACTTTCAGTTATTAAATGGATTAAAGCAGCAGAGAGTGAGCCAAACTTAGGTGGGGCCGCCCTTGGCCGGGTAGGACCAGTAACTGAAGGTTTATTAGTTTGGACATTTGGCCTTGGACTTTTAATTGGTATTGCTGTTTGGCTAACTGCAAAGGCAAGGTAGGAAATGTCTAAAGAATTAGAACCCCTAGCAGATCCAGGTTTGCCAGAGCATGTTCATCGTAAAGCAGATATTGATCCAATCGCTGCAAAACGTGCAGAGCGACAAGTTGCAGTCTTATTTTCACTCTCATCGGTTGGAACCTTGTTGTTTATCTACTCATTCTTTTTTATTAAAGATGATGTCTTTATCTTCGTACCAATTATGGGAAATACAAACGCTCATCAATTAGGTATTGGCATGGGTATGGCACTTAGCCTCTTATTTATTGGCTTTGGCGCAGTTCACTGGGCAAAAACTTTAATGCCAGATCAAGAGGTAATTGCTTATCGTCATGAATTAAAATCAGCACCGGAAGATCGCAGCGAATTTGTTAAGACTGCTAAAGAGGGCGCTGAACAAGCAGGACTAGGACGTCGCCCACTTATTAAAAGAAGTTTGGCAGCAGCAGTTGGTCTTGCTGGTTTACCAGCTGTAATTTTACTTCGCGACCTTGGGCCACTTCCTGGTAACTCTTTAAATGAAACAAATTGGAAGACTGGCACAAAATTAGTTACTGATCCGGGTGATCGCCCCATTAAAGCTAGTGATCTTGAAGTTGGCGGTGTTGCCCAAGTTATGCCAGCACTTCTAGCCGGTCAAAAGCGAACTCTTGAAGATATTGCCAAGGATGCAGTGTTATTAATTAGATTGCGTCCATCTGAGTTCCAGTTAGATGCTGAGCGTTTATCTTGGACTCATGAGGGAATTATTGCCTTTTCAAAGATTTGCTCACATATGGGATGCGCCGTTGCTTTATATGAACAAACTACAAAACATTTACTTTGCCCATGTCATCAATCAACCTTTGATGTGACCCGCGCCGCAAAGGTTATCTTTGGTCCTTCGGCTCGACCTCTGCCACAATTGGCTATCACTGTTGATGCTGATGGATATTTAATTGCTAAACAACCATTTACAGAGGCAGTTGGACCTAGCTTTTGGGAGAGAAAATCATGACCGCACGTGAGCGAGTTGCCGGAACAGTTGCTAATTATATAGATGAGCGAACTGGGGCTGCGGCATGGATGAAGAAAAATCTACAAAAGGTTTTTCCTGATCACTGGTCATTTATGTTAGGTGAGATAGCTCTTTATTCATTTGTAATTTTATTACTCTCTGGAACCTTTTTAACATTTTGGTTTGATCCTTCAATGCGTCATGTTGTTTATGAAGGTAGTTACCAACCATTAAAAGATGTTGAGATGAGTGCTGCTTACGCCTCGGCCCTTCATATCTCCTTTGATGTTAGAGGCGGGCTATTAATGCGCCAAATCCATCACTGGGCAGCGCTAATTTTTATGGCTGCAATCGTGGTTCACCTACTTAGAGTTTTCTTTACAGGCGCCTTCCGTAAGCCTCGTGAATTTAACTGGATCTTAGGAATTGGATTACTTACTCTTGGAATTGTTGAAGGCTTCCTTGGTTACTCACTACCTGATGATCTTTTGTCAGGAACTGGAATTAGAATTGCCCATGCAATTATTCAATCCATCCCAGTAGTGGGTACTTACCTCTCTTTCTTTGCATTTGGTGGTGCATTCCCAGGTGAAGTATTTATTCCACGAATTTATATTGTCCATGTGTTGTTACTGCCTGGAATTTTCTTAGCTTTAATTACTGTGCACTTAATGTTAGTTTGGTATCAGAAGCACACTCAGTACCCAGGACCAGGACGAACTGAGAAAAATGTTGTTGGTTACCCATTGATGCCGGTATATATGGCAAAAGCTGGTGGTTTCTTCTTTATCGTATTTGGTGTTACTGCATTCTTAGGAGCGGTTGCATCTATTAATCCAATCTGGCTCTACGGTCCATACACACCAGGGCAGATCTCTGCCGGCTCGCAACCTGATTGGTATATGGGTTGGCTAGACGGTTTAGTGCGAATGGCGCCACCTATTGAAACTTATATTTTTGGATACACAATCTCCTGGAATATTTTAATTCCAGGTTTAATTGTTCCAGGAATTATCTTTACCGGTATGGCGCTCTACCCATTTATTGAAAGCTGGCTAAGTGGTGATAAGCGTGAGCACCATTTACTTGATCGCCCAAGAAATGTGCCAAATAGAACCGCACTTGGCGTTATGTCTCTAACATTTATGGTTATTGCAATGATCAATGGTGGAAATGACATCATTGCGACCCATTTTGACTTAAGTATTAATCAGATCATGTGGTTCTCTCGTATTGGAATTATTGTTTTGCCACCACTTGCTTTTGTGATTACAAAGCGCATTTGTTTATCACTACAGCGAGCAGATCGTGAACTAGTGCTGCATGGTAAGGAAACTGGACGATTAGTAATGCTTCCACATGGTGAGTTTGTAGAAATTCACGAGGAGTTATCTGCTGAAAAGAAATTCACCCTTACCCAACATGAGCAGCCAAAAGCGATTGCACTTGTTAAAGAGGATGCGGGTGGTGTGCTAAATCCAAAGGGAATAAGAGCACGACTACAGGCACGATTTAGCGCAGCAAATGCTGAAAATATTGCGAAGCCAACAGCTTCAGAGGTTAAAGAGCTTGAAGGCGGGCATCACTAAAGTTTTTTAGCTTACCTCTAAATTTAAATTTGTGACAAATCAAATTAACTCTCGCAGATTCCTTTTAACTTCACTAAAGTTTTTGCCATAGCCTTTGGAACCCACTGATCTGAATCACTGACCCACCATCTTGACAAAGCATTTCTGCCATCCCAAGTTTCAATAACTAATGTGGTGTTTTGATCTCCTTCTTGTAGCTCATAACGCCAAACATTTCGAAGCAGGTGTTGCCAAGCAATTAGATTATTAACTTTAAACTCAACTACTTGATTTGTTATTACGTAGGGAATACCAAGTTTCATTTTCATTCCAAATTTAGCTCCTAAACAAAGCTGATCAGGGCCTTTAAATCTGCCTTTAACCATTCCTGAGCCATCCATTAAAGGATGATTACTTGGCCTGGATATAAAATCAAATATTTTCTTAGCAGGAGCTTTAATTTGAATCTGGGATTTAAACAGCAAAGGTATTGCTGTATCGAGTATTTCAGCTCGTTCTGCCATAGCTAGTGCGCAGAGTTAGAAGGACGTTCATACTGCAGCACAAGGCCAAGTATTGAAATAATCAATGCTCCTACTGCAATTAGTACAAGCCACCAACCAATAATTAATCCGGTGCCTACTGCGCAGATAGATAGTGCAAGTGGAAGTGGCCACCAGGAGTGAGGTGAGAAGAAACCAAGTTCACCGGCAGAATCTGCAATCTCACCTTGCACATTATCTTCAGGTAATAAATTTCCTAGTCTTCGGTTAGTAAACCAAAGGTAAAACCCTACGATTATTGATAGGCCAGCACTTAATGCAATAGCGGTGATACCGACCGCTTCCCCACCAACTTGCCAATAAATAACTGCAAGAATTGCGTAAAAAATTGCAAGACCAACAAATAGCATCCAGCCTGTCTTCATTAGTGATCAGCCTTAGCCGCCATATGTGGGTAGTGAAGATCAAATGCTGGTCGCTCACTTCTTATTCTTGGCATTGATTTAAAGTTGTGCCTTGGTGGTGGACATGAAGTCGCCCATTCAAGAGAGGAGCCATAACCCCAAGGATCATCAGATGTCACCGAAGGTGTTGAGCGAGTAATCCAAATATTAATTGCAAATGGAATCATTGAGAGTGCAAGCAAGCCTGAACCAACAGTTGAAACCATATTCATAAATGTGAAGCCATCACTAGCTAGATAATCCGCATATCGACGTGGGAATCCTTTAATTCCTAGCCAGTGCTGAATTAAAAATGTTATGTGGAAGCCAAAAAATAAGGTCCAGAAGTGAATTTTACCTAGAGTCTCATTTAGCATCTTGCCAGTCATCTTTGGCCACCAGAAGTAGAAACCAGCAAACATAGCGAAGACCACGGTTCCAAATAATACGTAGTGAAAGTGAGCAACTACGAAGTAGGAGGCAGAGACTGCAAAATCAAGCGGTGGTGATGCCAAGATAATTCCAGTAATACCACCAAATAAAAATGTTACTAAAAAGCCGAGTACAAACAGCATTGGGGTTTCAAAGGTAACTGATCCTCGCCACATCGTGCCGATCCAGTTAAAGAATTTAACACCGGTCGGAACACCAATTAAAAATGTCATAAACGAGAAAAATGGCAAGAGCACTTGCCCACTTGCATACATATGGTGTGCCCAAACTGCGACAGATAAAGCAGCAATTGCAATAGTTGCAGCGATTAAGCCTTTATATCCAAAGATTGGTTTGCGAGAAAAGACTGGCAAGATTTCAGTTGCAATTCCAAAGAATGGCAGCGCCAATATATAAACCTCAGGATGGCCAAAAAACCAAAACAAATGCTGCCAGAGCATAGCTCCGCCATTTGCAGGATCAAATATATGAGAACCAAATAATCGATCAGATTCAAGTGCTAAAAATGCTGCTGCAAGTGGTGGGAATGCAATTAAAACCAAAATTGAAGTTAGCAATACGTTCCAACTAAATATTGACATTCTAAACATGGTCATTCCGGGTGCTCGCATAGTTAAAATTGTGGTCACGAAGTTAACTCCGCCGAGGATTGTGCCAAGTCCACCAATTGCAAGACCAACTAGCCATAGATCTGCGCCAATACCTGGTGAGTATTCAACTCGAGAAAGTGGGGCGTAGGCAGTCCAACCAAAGGAGGCAGCACCTCCTGGTGTAATAAAACCGATAAATGCCATTGTTCCACCAAATAAATACAACCAATAAGAAAGCATGTTTAATCTTGGAAATGCCACATCAGCTGCACCAATTTGTAGAGGCATAATCACATTAGCAAAACCAACAAATAATGGTGTTGCAAACATTAACAACATAATAGTTCCATGCATTGTAAATATTTGATTGTACTGTTCATTACTTAAAAATTGCATTCCCGGACGAGCTAGTTCACCTCGGAGTAATAATGCAAGTAATCCAGCAATTAAAAACCAAGCAAATGAAGTAATCAAATATAAATAGCCGATTGTCTTGTGATCAGTTGAAGTAAGCCACTTAACAAGTAGTCGTCCTTTTAAAGTTGGCGCTGGTGCTGAAGCAGATGATGAGATAACTGGGCGCTGGGCATAGGTGGTCATGAAATCACTGCTTTCTCCTCGGCTACCAAGGATTGAATATAACTCTCATACTCTGCTGGGGTCACTACTTTAACGTTAAATAACATCTGTGAGTGATTTCTTCCGCATAAAATATTACACCTACCCGGGAAGGTTCCCAATTTGGTAGCAGAGAATTCAAGTTGATTTGTAACTCCAGGTAAGTTTTGCATTTGAATCATAAAAGCTGGTATCCAAAAACCGTGAACTACATCACTTGCAGTTAATGTGAATCTCACATTTTCACCCAATGGTAGGTAAAGCGTTGGTGGCTGCGCCGGAGATCCAGTAACTGTTGCGCTCTTATAATCACCAGCATCTTTGTACTTAAACTGCCAGGACCACTGAAAACCATTCACGTCAATAAAGTGTGAGACCTGATTATCAGGTGAGATCTTTAGAATTCGAGATTCGCGCTGAGCTGTGAAATAGAAAAGAACTCCCACGATAATAAAAGGTATGACGGTATAAGCAATCTCTACCGGAATGTTGTACTGAGTTTGCTTTGGAAAGTTTTCATCTTTTTTACGATGAAAGAATACTGGCCATAAGATTAAGATCAGTGTGAAAATCCCAACTACTGCAGCTGTTATCCAAGCCCCTTGCCAGAGTGAGAGTGATTGATCATTTACGCTAGATACTCCCTCTTCAAACCCAAGGCCAGATACTTCACCACCTGAGCAGCTAGTAAGTAAGAAGGTGGCGACCGGTAAAGTTGAGATGAATTTAAAGTGAGCCTGGCGCATGGCTTAAGGATAACCTTCTGCCATTGAGTTGTTTTACATTCTTAGATAGGGGTATCAGGTGGTTCGCATCACAGGTGATTTCCAACAGGAAAGAGTGCTGCACCCTGCCGCCATTTCGCTACTTCCGCAGTTTTTCACTACCGGATGGGCGGACCCAGCCAAATTAAATAATAGCTCGCGCCAGGTGAACATTCTATTGGAGCAGGTGCGCCAAAGTTTTGCTAAGGCATTAAATGTAAGAAGCGATGAGATTGAATTTTTAGGTGAACCTGACCTTGGCTTTCAGCTAGGTATCGCAGGCCTATTAAATGATGAGAGTAAATTGTTTTATTCAAGTATTGATCGTCAAAAAGTTTTCGCAATCACAGCAAATGAAAAAAATAATGGCCGAACTGTTACTGAACTACCAGTTAATGGTGATGGCGTAATTCAAGAAAGTGAAATCGGATCTAGTGATCTTTTAATCTGGCAGGTTGCAAACGGTGAGAGTGGAAATATCCAAAATCCGCCTAATAGTCCGGCAATGATCTTTGCTGACTGCACAAGTAGTGGAGTTGATTTACTGCCTAATTTCAATTATCAAACTGCTTTATTTGATAGCCGCTCATGGGCAGGACCAGCCGGAGTTGGCATATTAGTTATTAAATCATCAGCCACTTGGCGCAATCCCCTACCCCATAATGATTTTAATCGAACTCCTAATACATACTCACTACCCCTATTACTAGCTAGCGTGGTAGCACTTGAGAATTACCTATCTCAGACTGATATTAGATCTAAATTAAAAAATGAAATAATTGGTTTTATTAAAGAGCAGATCCCCGATGTTGATATTGCCTCTAGTACTAGTGGACTTGGAAAGTTTCTTTCTCTTTCAATTAAGGGTGTTGAGGCTGATCGCTTGTTACTTGATTTAGAGGATCAAGGCTTTGCAGTTGAATCAGGCTCAGCCTGTAAATCAGCTGATATGAAACCATCTCATGTATTAGCTGCAATGGGTAGACCAATTACTGGAAATATTAGATTAACGATTCATAAAGAAATTACACCTGAGATTGTTACGAATTTCTGCCAAGCACTTAAAACTAGCGTTTCAAAACTACGTGCTAATTAACCCGCTAATTTCACATTAAGGTGAGGCCTAACCTCATCAGTTGCAGTTTTGCCATAAGCAGTTTTAAATCTTTTTAAAAACTCATCTTTTGTAAAGCTGTACTCCTGAGTTCCAGTAGTTTCAATACAGTATGTGGCAAGCATCGAGCCAAGTTGAGCGCACCGCTCATGCCCAAGGCCCCAGGAAAGACCGGCAATAAATCCTGATCTAAAGTTATCGCCAACTCCCGTTGGATCTAGTTTTTCTTTTTCTTTTGGTACTCCTACATAAATAGTTTCCTTACCATGCTCCTCTATTTGAGCACCCTTTGAACCTAATGTGACAACACGGACCTGCACGCGATCAAATAATTGTCGATCAGTCCAGCCAGTTTTTTGAATAGCAAGTGCTAACTCATACTCATTTAAAAATAAGTACTTAGCGCCATCAATTAGTTGCGCAATCTCTTTGCCATCCATCCGAGCCATTTGTTGTGATGGATCAGCTGCTACAGCAATCTTTAACTCTCTGGCCATTTGGGAGTAGCGCATCATCGCTTCTGGGTCATCGGGTGAGATAACTAGTAAATCAAAATTGCCAGTTTTAGCAATTATTGGAGCAAGTTCAATATTTCTTGCCTCACTCATTGCTCCTGGAAAAAAAGATGCGATCTGATTTAACTCAGTGTCGGTGGTAACCATAAAGGTTGCGGTATGAAGTGTCTCTGAAACTAATACATGTGAAGTGTCTACGCCGTGCCGCTTTAACCAGGCTTCATAGTCAACCCAATCACGACCAACTGCTGCGATTAATATCGGGTTAAGTCCAAGAGCGCCCATACCAAATGAAATATTGGCGCCGCACCCACCGCGCCTAATTACCAGAGTATCTACTAAAAAGGAAAGAGAAACTTTTGCTAAAGATCCGGCAACTAGTGAATCGGTGAACTTGCCACCAAAACTCATTATGTGGTCGCCACCGACTGAGCCGGCAACTGCCACCCTCATTTTATGATTTAGCTTTTAGTTAAATGAATCGCCACAGGCACAAGAGCCTCCGGCATTTGGATTATCAATTGTAAAACCCTGCTTTTCGATGGTGTCAGTAAAATCAATTGTGGCGCCCATTAGATATGGCGTACTCATCTTGTCGGTAACAACTCGAACCTTTGCTGCACCAAATTCAGTTACGGTGTCACCTTCTAAATTGCGGTCATCAAAATAAAGTTGGTAGCGAAGGCCGGAGCAACCACCAGGTTGCACAGCAACGCGAAGACTTAAATCATCGCGTCCTTCTTGCTTTAATAGAGCAGAAACCTTTTCGGCTGCAACATCAGAAAGTGCAATTGAGGATGATGAAATTGCAACATCGGTTGTAGTTGTTGACTCTGTGCTCATATTCACTATTCTCCATTACTTTGCCTAGGCTCATAGGTTACTAGTTCCGGCCAGTGTTTTGAGCACCAAAACCTGTGAGCGTTTACACTCCCCTCATGGGAATAACTGATTTACTGCTGCAAATAGGTGAGCGGGATCTAAATAGTGAGCGGGGTGTCTCCTGTGACGGTGAATTACCTGCCGCTAGTGATCCGCAGTTAGTAGAGCGGGCAAAAGCCGCAAGAGCTGGCCTTGGCAGTAAAGCGATGGTTTTAGGACATCACTATCAAAGAGATGAAGTAATTGCATTTGCTGATATTCGTGGTGACTCATTTAAGTTGGCACAAGCAGCAGCTGATAATTCAGAAGCTGAATATATTTTCTTTTGTGGCGTTCACTTTATGGCAGAGAGTGCGGATATTTTAACCACGCCAAACCAAAAGGTAATCCTGCCTGATTTATCTGCTGGTTGCTCAATGGCTGATATGGCAACGGCTTCACAGGTTAATGATTGCTGGCAGGTGTTAGGCAAGTTAGGGGTAGCAGCAAGAACTATTCCGATTACATATATGAACTCCTCCGCTGCTATTAAAGCATTTACTGGTAAAAATAATGGCGCAGTTTGCACCTCATCTAATGCAGCTAGAGCTATGAAATGGGCATTTGAAAATGGCGAGAAGATTTTATTCTTACCAGATCAACACTTAGGAAGAAACACAGCAGTTTTATCCCTTGGCCTAACACTTGATGATTGTGTTTTATGGAATCCATGGAAACCAAATGGTGGTTTAACTGATGATCAGATTAAAAAATCTAAGGTAATTTTATGGAGAGGTCATTGCTCAGTACATGGGCGATTCTCAATTCAAAATATTAAAGATGTTAGGCAACAAGTGCCCGGAATAAAGGTGTTGGTTCACCCAGAGTGCCAACATGAGGTGGTTTCAAATGCTGATGTCGTAGGAAGCACTGAGATGATTATTAAAACAGTTAGAGAATCAGCTCCCGGCTCAAAATGGGCAATCGGTACCGAGTTAAACCTTGTATCTCGATTAGCTAATGAGAATTTGGATAAGCAGGTAGTTTTCTTAGATAAAACTGTCTGTTATTGCTCAACAATGAACCGAATTGATCTGCCCCATCTTGTTTGGGTTATGGAGTCACTTGTAAGTGGTCGCTTGGTCAATCAAATAAAGGTTGAAGCAGAGATCGCTAAGTATGCAAAAGTTGCATTAGAGCGAATGTTGGCTCTACCTTAATCTCATGGTTGATAAAAAAGGCAAGCCGACTCCTAAGCGTAAAGAGGCTCAGGCAAAGTTAAATCTTTCCCCACTATCTCCTGGCGCCAGTAAAGAATCAAAAAAAGTGTTAAAGGCGCAAACTCGAATTAGAAGAATGGAAACTAGAGCCGCATACATGCGTGGTGAAGAGAGCGCTCTGCCTGCTAGAGATAAGGGACCTGTACGCAAATTTGTTAGAAATTATGTTGATGAGCGAAGGTCAGTAGCTGAGTATTTCCTAGTAATGATTATGTTTGTTTTATTTTTAACACTTATCCCTATCCCTGCGGTTCAATTATTTGCAGTTGCAATTATGTACTCAGCAATGATATTTATAGGCGTAAGCGGATTTGTGATGTCAAGAAAAATTAAAAAGCTAGTTGAAGAAAAATTTCCTGGTGAACCAACTAAGGGGCTTGGCCTATATGGCTGGATGCGCTCTACTCAACTTCGCAGATTAAGGGCTCCAGCGCCACAAGTTGGCCCTGGATTAAAGAAGAAAAAATAGGTAATTAGGCTCTTGGTTTAGGGCTTACTGTTTTAGTTGGATCCTTTTCGATTACTGCGCTAAGAGCTGCATCAATCTCATCCATAATTGATTTATCAAGTTTAATCCCAGTTGCCTTTACATTCTCTTTAATTTGAGCAGGCTTTGTTGCCCCAATAATTGCACTTGAAACATTTGAGTTTTGTAACACCCAAGCTACTGCAAGTTGAGCAGGAGTTAAATCAACTTTTTTAGCAATTGGTAGTAATTTCTGAGCCGCGGTCAATATTGGCTCAGTCATAAATTTAGAGATCATATTTGCGCCACCTTTTTTATCAGTGGCCCGAGATCCAGCAGGTGCTTTTTGGCCTGGTAAATATTTGCCAGTCAGCACACCTTGCGCAATTGGTGACCAAACTATCTGGCCAATGCCCTCTTTTTCACAAAGTGGAATAACCTCAGATTCAATTACTCGCCAAAGCATTGAATATTGAGGTTGGCTGGAGATATAGCGGTAGTAACCTTTTTCATCTTGAATCTTTAATGCTGCTGCAATCTGTTGGGCATTCCACTCGGAAAAACCAATATATAAAACTTTGCCACTTCTAATCAGATCATCAAATGCACCCAGTGTTTCCTCTAGCGGTGTTTCATAATCAAATCGGTGAGCTTGATATAAATCTACATAATCAGTCTTAAGTCGCTTAAGGGAGGCATTACAGGATTCCATAATGTGTTTGCGGGAAAGACCACGATCATTTTTGCCCTCACCAGTTGGCCAATAAACCTTGGTAAATAATTCATATGATTCACGCTTAACACCTTTTAATGCTTTGCCTAAAACAGATTCGGCCTTTGTGCCGGCATAAACATCTGCGGTGTCATATGTGGTGATACCAAGATCAAGGGCGGTCTTTACGCACTTAATGGCTGCATCTGACTCAACTTGAGAACCGTGGGTAATCCAGTTTCCAAATGTTAATTCGGATACATACATTCCAGTGCTGCCCAGGCGTCTATGTTGCATATTTAACTTTAACCTGCGAAAGGATTTAGCGCAATATTGCGTGGTGAGTTGCTATTAAGCCTGCATTGATACAACAATTGACCTACAACCAAATATTGAAGGCTTCATAAATGTAATTGGGGGAAGTCGGTGTAAATCCGGCGCTGTCCCGCAACCGTGAGAAGATTTTTTCAAGTCGGATTACCCAACACATCTACTTATCCACCCGTCGAGGATTGCGGGGCGAGGATTCTCACCTAAGTGAGTCTCTGCGCTTACGTAAACCTCTCAGCTAGAGAGGCAATAATGTTTAGCGATATATCTACTGAGGCGAGAAAGTTTTTTTCTGCCATATTTGTCGCGGTTCTAGTTGTAGGTGGTACATCCCTTTGGTCTACTCAAACTCGAGCAAATTGTGTAAATGTTCTTATTGATTATGGCTCCTTAGATTCTTCCAATACTGACTTTGAAAAATGTCTGCCAGTAACTGGTGAAATTACAGCTTTAGAATTGATGCAAAATGCAAATTTTAAATTAGAAGGAACTAATAAATATGGAAATAATGTAGTTTGTCGATTAAATAATTTGCCTAAACCGAATCAAGCAATCGGTGTGAAAGGGCATGAAGATTACATTGAAGAGTGCAAGGAGATGCCAGCAGCTTTTGCATACTGGGCAGTACTTGAAAAAAGATGGCAGATAATTCCAAACCCTTTTGATTTAAATGGAAAATGGGCGTGGGCACAAGTTGGTGTGGCTGAGTTAGCCATGAAACAAGGTGACGGACTGGCATTTGTTTTTGTTACTAATGGCGATGTAAAGTTCCCTGATTAGGAGTAAAAATGCAAAAAACTATGTTTGAGCAAGAACCGATAATCGTCATGACTAAAACAACTTCAAGAATTAAATTAGCGATTTCAAAAGCATTTGCGTTAGCTCTGCATGTAGCAATACTTTTTGCTGGTACTAGCCTTGCAGAATATGGCTGGCGTTACTGGGGCGGGCACTACTAAAGTTATTAACGAACCTTTGAAGGCACAAAAGGTAGCTCTACAATATTAAAAGATGAATCTACTCCTCTAATATCAATTAGAACCTGATCTCCTTTAACAATTGCAGGATTAATTAATGCGAGTCCAATACCTTTTTTAAGGCCAGGAGAAAATGTTCCACTAGTTACCTGCCCAATAACTTTGCCAGTTAAATCCTTTACCTGCATATCTTTTCGTGGAATTCCGCGATCAGTTGCCAAAATCGCTCTTAATTTTAATTTAGTTCCAACTTGCTTCTGCTCAAGCAATGTTTGCTTGCCCCTGAAGGATTCTTTTTGCCAACCAATTGCCCAACTTGCCGATGCTTGCACTGGTGATATCTCAAGTGAGAGTTCATGACCATGTAATGGATATCCCATCTCAGTTCGCAGAATATCTCGCGCTCCTAGGCCACATGGCGTGCCATTAAGTTGCTTAATAACTGTTATCAATCTGTCCCAAACTTTTTCAGTCTGCGCCCATGTTGGAATGATTTCAAAGCCGAACTCACCGGTGTAGCCAGTTCTGCACAAAATAACTGAGCAATTATCTATTGTGGTATCAATAAACTCCATGTAATCAATTGAGCTTTTTATCCCAAGTATCTCTAGCACTTGTACTGATTTAGGTCCTTGTAGCGCGATTACTCCAAACTCATTGTGCAGATTCTTAACTTCGACTGCTTTAGGTGCTTGATCATTTAATATTTTAAAGACTGAACTGGTATTAGAGGCATTTGGTACTAAAAATAGATCAGTATCTGAGTTTCGATAAACAATAAGATCATCAACTACTCCACCATCTTCATTACATAACAAAGAATATTGGGCTTGTCCGGCTGTAATTCTATTTAAATCATTGGTTAACATTTGATTTAAAAAATTAAGTGCACCATCTCCCTTAACAGAAATTTTGCCAAGATGGGAAACATCAAATACTCCTACTTGCTGGCGAACTGCAGAGTACTCTGCAATTACCCCAGTATCTGGATACTCAATTGGCATAAGCCAGCCACCAAAATCTGCCATCTTTGCATTTAACTGCAAATGCCTAGAATTCAGAGGTGAATTATTCATTGGCTTAACCTACACGCCAGTGATTAAATTTAAATGCAGGTGGCATTTTCTATGATTATCATCTTTTAAAAGTATCCCTTAGGCTTATCCCCTAGCCAATACTGTGATGTGATTAACCAAAAAATGGGAGTTTAGATGTTAAAGATTAAACTAACTGAACGAGCAGATAGTGAAATCTTGGTGGTTGGGCTTGGATTAGTCGGTAAAAAATTGCAAATAGAATCAACAGGTGCACAAATAGACACCGCCGCCTTACTGACCACACTAACTAGCATGGGTGCTAGCGGTGAGGTTGATGAAGTAATTAAATTACCTAGCAAATCAAATAAGCTAATCGTTTTTACTGGCCTTGGAAAAATTGAATCAAACTTTAGTCCAGAGCTTTTGCGCAGAGCTGCTGGAGCTGCTGCTCGAAATTTACTTGGTAATGACTCGGCAAGCTTTGCCTTGCCTCACAAATCTGTTGCAGAAGTAGCTGCAATTGCTGAAGGAGCTGCACTGGGTTCCTATGCATTTACAGAGTTTCGCGGCAGTAGCAAGGGTTCTCAAAAAAACCCACTTTCATCAATAACAGTTGTAACCCGCTTTGCGAATACTGCCCAAGCAAAAACTGCTGCAAAGCGTGCTGAAATTATTGCTGAACAAACTTTTCTTGTAAGAGATCTTATTAATACTCCACCGTCATCTCTAACTCCAGATTCATTTTGTCTTCGTACTAAAAAATTAGCGTCAAAGTATGGAGTTAAAGTTGAAATACTTAATGATGCAGCACTTCGCAAGGGTGGGTACGGTGGAATTATTGGCGTAGGGCAAGGTTCAGCTAATCCCCCAAGACTTATTCACCTGACCTATTCACCTACCAAAGCTAAAAAGAGATACGCCTTTGTTGGTAAAGGAATTACCTTTGACACTGGCGGTCTTGCACTTAAGCCAGCAAATGGCATGGAGGCAATGAAGGCAGATATGTCTGGGGCAGCAGCGGTTGTTGCAGCTATCTTTGCAATTGCGCAGTTAAAGCTTCCAATTGCTATTGATGCTTGGGCGCCCCTTGCTGAAAATATGGTTAGCGATACCGCTACTAGACCAAGTGATGTAATTACTATTTACGGTGGTAAAACTGTTGAGGTATTAAATCCAGATGCAGAAGGAAGATTAGTTTTAGCCGATGCCCTAGTAAAAGCTGCCGAGGTCGGAAAGAAATCTGGTGGCCTAGATGGAATCATTGATGTCGCCACGTTAACTGGCGCTCAAGTTGTTGCACTCGGTAGTAGAACATCTGCAGTTATGACAAATGATGAAAATTTTAGTGGCCAATTTTTAACTGCAGCTAATATTGCTGGTGAATCATTTTGGCCAATGCCATTGCCAGTTGAACTTAGAGCATCACTTGATTCACCAATTGCAGATTTAGCAAATATTGGTGATCGAATGGGCGGCATGTTGGTGGCAGGATTATTTTTAAAGGAATTTATTGATCCACAAACTCCATGGCTACACCTTGATATTGCTGGGCCAGCATTTAACGAGAAAACCGCTCATGGCTACACACCAGTTGGTGGAACCGGAATTGCCCTACGCTCACTGCTCTGCCTAGCTGAGTTGGCTTCATCACAACCATAGTGCTTACTATTTCTCAGGTATTAGTAGGTAGTAATTTTGTGAAAGGATTACCTCATGGCCGATTTTGATCTTGTAATTCTCGGTGGCGGTAGTGGTGGCTATGCCGCAGCACTTCGCGCATCTCAATTAGGTCAAAAAGTAGTTCTAATCGAAAAAGAAAAACTTGGCGGAACTTGTCTACATAAAGGTTGTATTCCTACTAAAGCCCTACTTCATGCCGGTGAAATTGCAGATAACACTCGTCATGCAGCTGAGTTTGGTGTTAAGGCAGATTTTCATTCAATGGATATGGGCGCAGTTAACTCATATAAGGATGGTGTGGTTTCAAAGTTACATAAAGGATTAGAAGGTTTAGTTAAATCAAGAAATATTACATACGTGCAGGGATCTGGAAAGCTAATATCTAAAAATACAGTTGAAGCCAATGGTGAAAAATACACCGGCAAGAACATTATTTTAGCTACAGGTTCATTTCCAAAAACATTACCTGGTCTTGAAATTGATGGTAAGCAGATCATGACTAGTGAGCAAGCAATGCATCTAGATTATGTTCCAAAATCAGTAATTGTTTTAGGTGGTGGCGTAATTGGTTGTGAGTTTGCCTCAGTCTGGAAATCATTTGGTGCTGAAGTAACAATTATTGAAGGACTCTCCCATTTAGTAGCTCTTGAAGATGAATCATCAAGTAAGCAACTAGAGCGGGCATTTAGAAAACGTGGTATTAATTTTGAGCTTGGTGTTAAGTTTAAATCCGCTGAACGCGGCAAGAAAGATGTAACAATTTCTTTGGAAGATGGTAAAAAATTTAGTGCGCAAATCTTATTAGTAGCAGTTGGTCGTGGCCCAGTATCTTCTGGCTTAGGTTATGAAGAGGCTGGCATAAAGATGGATCGCGGCTATGTATTAGTAGATGATAAATGCCGAACAAATGTGGCAGGTATCTGGGCAGTTGGAGATTTAATACCGACACTGCAATTAGCCCATGTTGGTTTTGCTGAAGGAATTCTGGTGGCTGAAGAGATCGCTGGTTTAAAGCCAAGGGCAATTAATTATGATGGTGTTCCTCGTGTTACCTACTCTGAGCCTGAGGTAGCATCCGTTGGCCTTACCACCGCCGCTGCTAAGGCAGCTGGGCATGATGTAGTTGAATTAAATTATGATTTGGCTGGAAATGGAAAGGCTAATATCTTAAAGACCGCTGGATCAGTGAAATTAGTTGCGAAGAAGAATGGACCTATCTTGGGAATACATATGGTCGGCTCTAGAGTCGGTGAGCTTTTAGCTGAAGCACAGTTGATTTATAACTGGGAAGCAGATGCTGGCGATGTTGCTCAGCATATTCATGCCCATCCAACCTTGTCTGAGGCAATGGGTGAGGCACACTTAGCCCTAGCCGGTAAGCCATTACATGCTCATGGTTAGGAGAAAATAAATATGACATTTTCAATAACTATGCCAGCACTTGGTGAATCAGTAACTGAAGGAACTGTTACTCGTTGGCTTAAAAAAGAGGGCGATCAAATCGCAGTTGATGAACCTTTATTAGAAGTTTCTACCGACAAAGTTGATACTGAGATTCCATCTCCAGTTGCAGGAGTACTACAAAAAATTGTTGTCCAAGTTGATTCAACTGTTGCAGTTGGCGCAGAGCTCGCTGTAATCGATGAATCATCTTCTCCTGCAAAAGCTGCCGCACCTGCTCCAGTTGTTGCAGCTGCTCCAGTTGTTGCAGCTGCTCCAGTTGTTGCAGCCGCTCCTGTTGTTGAGCAAAAACCTGTGGCAGTAGCACCAGTTGAAGTAGCTCCGGTTGTTGTACAAAAACCGGTAGCAGTAGCACCAGTTGTGGCAGCTCCTGTTGTTGCCCCTGCCCCAGTTATTAGTGCGCCGGTAAATACAACTAGATCAGATGATGCTTATGTGACACCAATTGTTAGAAAACTTGCTGCTGAAGCTGGCGTTAATCTTTCCACAATTACTGGAACTGGTGTCGGCGGGCGAATTCGTAAGGAAGATATTTTAGTTGCCGCTCCTAGAGCTGTTGCTTCACCTACTGCCACTTCACTATCTTCAACTCAATCTAATTACTCACCAGCTGCTTCAGCTTCGCGCTCAGCGCCAATTGCTACCTCACCACTTCGAGGCACAACTGTATCAATGTCAAGATTGCGTAAAGTAATTGCTGATCGAATGGTTGAGTCATTAAAGATTTCTGCTCAATTAACCACAGTTGTTGAAGTTGATGTAACAAAGATTGATCGCCTGCGCGTAGCCGCTAAGGCATCTTTTGAAGCTAGAGAAGGGGTCAAATTGACCTTCTTACCATTTTTTGCTGTTGCAGTATGTGAGGCATTAAAGCAACATCCAGTTTTAAACTCATCAGTTGAAGGTGATCAAATCACCTACCATGGCGCCGAGCATTTAGGTGTTGCTGTAGATACTGAACGCGGATTATTAGTTCCAGTAGTAAAAGATGCTGGTGATTTAAATATGGGTGGCATTGCGCGCCGAATCTCAGAAGTAGCATCTCGCACTAGAGAAAATAAAATAACACCAGATGAACTAGGTGGCGGTACATTTACTATTACAAATACTGGATCACGTGGGGCGCTTTTTGATACACCAATTATTAATCAACCACAGGTTGCAATTCTAGGTTTAGGCGCCGTGGTTAAAAGACCAACAGCTGTAAAAGACACGGATGGCGGTGAAACTATTGCAATTCGCTCAATGGTTTATCTAGCTCTTTCCTATGATCACCGAGTCGTTGATGGCGCAGATGCTGCCCGCTTTTTAGTAACACTAAAAGAAAGATTAGAAGAGGGTCGCTTCGAATCTGATTTAGGTTTGTAATTTGCCAAAGATTACTTCAATTGCTGTAACTGGGTCCTCTGGCTTAATCGGCAGCGCACTAGTTGGCCAACTTAGAGCTGATGGCTACCATGTAAAAAAACTAGTAAGACGAGCTCCTAGAACTGCTGATGAAGTTAGTTGGGATCCAATTAAAGGTGATATTGATCTTAAATCTTTAGAAGGTGTTGATGCGGTATTTCATTTAGCTGGCGCAGGTGTTGGAGATAAGCGATGGTCGGCTGCTTACCGTTCTCAAATATTAAACTCGCGCTTACTTGGCACAACCACAATCGCTGCCGCATGTGAGAAATTACAACCTGAAGTATTTATTTCTGCTAGTGCGATCGGCTACTACGGTGAGACTGGAAATCGATCAGTTACTGAAACAGATCGTGGCGGTGATGATTTCTTATCAATAGTTTGCCGTGAATGGGAAGCTGTTGCTGATCTTGCTCCAAGTGTTAGAACTATTAAGTTGCGAACTGGATTAGTACTAGATCCAACCGGTGGAGCCTTAGGAAGAATGATTCCGTTATTTAAATTTGGACTCGGTGGAAAATTAGGCTCAGGTAAGCAATGGTGGTCTTGGATTACTTTGCATGATCAAATTAGAGCAATGCTGTTCTTAATGAACTCAAAGATAGAAGGTGCAGTCAACTTAACTTCACCTAATGCTGTAACAAATCAAGAGTTCACAGCCGCATTAGCTCTCGCTATGAAGCGTCCTGCAATATTTCCTGCCCCAGCCTTTGCCCTGCGGGCGGTCTTGGGTGGCTTTTCTACCGAAGTCTTAGGTTCTAAAAAAGTAGTTCCGCAGGTATTAATGGATAATAAATTTGAATTTGCTTATCCGCATGTATCTGCAGCACTTACCGCTTTAGTTGATTAATTTTAAAATTTTTATCTAATTGAATTTAGTCTTGCTAATTCAATAATTTTTGCAACACTTAAGGCTTCATCTGTAGTAACTGGCCAACTGCCGCCAGATAATGCTTCCTTAACTTGAGTATAAAACTGGGCATAATTTCCATTAACACCTTCATACTCAGTGACTTCATCACCACGATGAATAAAAGCTTTGCTTTTTGTGCTTTGTTCCCAAACTCCACCTTTTGGATAAAGTCCGTTTCGCAACATTGACTCTTGTGGATCTAAATCACTAATAATTAGTGCGCCTTTATCACCAATTAATCTAATTCTTGGGCCGGGAGCACCAATAATAGTGCTCGCAGATAAATAAGAATCAACACCAGAGGCATGCTTTAAAATCAAAACTGTATCATCATCTGCTCCACCCCGAATTGAGTTAATTGAAGATGAAACTAACTCTGCTGGCCCAAACCAATCTAGTGCAGTTGATAGTAGATGTGGCTGCAGATCTAGTAAATTACCTCCACCCTCACTCGCATTTTGATTTTCTCGCCAAGATTCAGGATTTATTATTTCTCTAAAACGTTCAAATCTAGATTCTAATCTAAAAATATTTCCAATTATTCCCTCATTAATTATTTTTTTAATAGTTAAAGCATCGCTATCCCACTTACGGTTAAAGTAGGTCGTAACAGGAGTATTAAATTGCTTTGAAGCTTGAATTATCTCTTCAGTTTCTTTAAGTGTTCTCCCCATTGGTTTTTCAACAACTACAGGCACGCCTGCCTTTAATCCTGTAATTGCTTGGCTAGCATGTGCGTTATTTGCTGAAGCAACTACTAGTAAATCTAAATCTAACTCTAGAAGTTGTTCAATATTTTCTACAACTTCTACTGCGGAAAAATCAGATTTTGCTTCCTTTTTTCTCTCTGGATTTTTAGTAAGCACCCCAACAACATCAAAACCAACACCTTTTAGAAGTGGGGCGTGAAAGAAGCGCCCAGCAAGCCCATAACCTGCAATACCAACACGAAGTGCCATCTGGAGATAGTACTACTGGCGTTCATGTTGTAACTTTGAAGGCCACCAAACCTTTGGTCCAATTACGTGCACTAACGCTGGCACGAGTAATGATCTAACGATTATTGTGTCTAGTAGAACTCCAAATGCGACTGCGAATCCAAGCTCTGCAAGAAATACCAGCGGCAGAACACCTAAGACAGCAAAAGTTGCAGCTAAAACAATTCCAGCAGAGGTGATTACTCCGCCAGTAACAGTTAATCCTTTAATCACACCTTTGCGTGTACCAATTTTTAAGGCCTCTTCCCTAACTCTTGTCATCAGAAATATGTTGTAATCAATACCTAACGCAACTAGGAAGATAAATGCAAACAATGGGAATGAGGCATCTGCACCGGCAAAGCCAAACACATGCTCAAAAACTAATTGGCAAACTCCTAATGTGGCCATAAAGGATAAAACCACTGTAAGAAGAAGTAATAAAGCCGCTGCAATACTTCGAAGCAGTAATCCTAGAATTAAACCGATAATCAAAAGCACAATTGGAATAATTAGCCGATTATCCGCGCGGGATGCCACATCAGTGTCATATTGAACAGCAGTACCACCACCAACTAAAATTTCCTTATCAATTTTGTGAACCGCTTCCCTAATTATTGGAATGGTATTACGCGCCTCAACCGAATCTGGTGCCACCTTAAGGGTTGCATTTAACAACACTTTGCCCTCAACCACTTTAACTGGCGGAGTTGGCGCACCTGGAATTTTCTGACCGGCAACTACCGGTTCAACAAATGCTACATTTGCGATTGCACCTAAAACATTGGTCACTTTAGCAATGTCATTCTCCTTGATAACTAATTCAACTGGTGAGCCTTCACCACTTGGAAAATGCTTGCCCAACTCCTCTAAACCGATAACTGAATCTGTCCGGGCGGTAAAGGCTTCTGTGTTTGCTAGCCCATCTGCTTTTAAAGTAAATGAGAACCCAGCTAAAATTGTTAATATTAGGGCGGTTGAAATCCAAATTCGCTTAGGATTTTTTTCAACAGCTCTACCAACCTTTGCCCAGGTGCCACTTAACTGTTCATCAACATCATCAAATTTTGGAATCTTTGGCCAAAATATCCATCTGCCAAATACCACTAATAATGCTGGAAGCAGCGTTAGCACTGTGACCATCGCAGCTGCAATTCCAATTGCACCAACTGGTCCAAGACCTCGGTTGCCAGATAATTGGCTAAGTAATAAAACTAATAAGCCAGCAATAACGGTGGAGCCAGAGGCAATAATTGGTTCCACCACTCCTCCTAACGCAATTCGCATTGATTCATACCGTGACTCATGATGGTGTAACTCTTCCCGATATCTTGCAATCAGTAAGAGTGCGTAATCAGTTGCAGCACCTAATACCAACACCGAAAGAATTCCTTGAGACTGGCCATTTAAATCAATAGTGCCAGCCTTTGCCAAGTAATAAACAACTGTGCCAGCAAGGGACAGCGCAGTAACAGCGGTGAATAATGGCAATATCCAAAGCAGGGGCGACCTGTAAACAACAATTAAAATTAATGAAACCACTAGTAATGTTGTTGTTAATAGAGTCGAATCAATCGAACCAAATGCACCAAATAGATCTGCAAAAATCCCACCAAAGCCGGTCACATGCGTGGTTAGTGCTTGAGATTCAAAGTTTTTCTTTAAGTCCTCACGCAGGAAATCTACAATCAAAGTTAGTGCTGGCTTTTCTTCAATTCTGTCCTGAGCAACATCGGAGTTAATTGCAATATTTACTAACGCAGCTTTACCATCTTCAGATGCAAAAGCTTGAATAGGAAAACCTGGCACAAAGTATGTACTTAATGCTTTGCCTGATTCTGGCAGGATCTCATCACCTAAGCCATCTAAATACTTTTGAATCTGCACCATCTTGGCTGGATTATTTTTGGGATCTACATCGCCTAAGAAAACAAGTAGGGTTGGGATCTGATCATTTGAACTATCTGAAAATTTAATAGTAATTTTACTTGCCAGGGTTGATTCAGCATCGTCAGGTAAAAATGCTGAGTTATCATTTTCTTGAACTGTTGAAAGCTTGCCAAATGTGGGACCTGCAATTGAAGTAATACCAAGCCAAGCAATGATTGCAACTATGGCAATCCAAAGGGGCCTACGACCCATAACCGCGGCTGATGTCTTATCTTTTTTAGCCATAAGTAATAAAACCTTTCAATTCGATCGCAGTAAGTTGCATAACCTACCAGCAATGCAATTTTGCTCACACAAAGGGCGCCATATAATCCAATCTTTAGCCAAAATTTCACCTGCCAATTAGGCTATCTCTGTGAGTTCAGCCATATTAACTGAGAATCAACTTAAAATAACAGAGCTTGGAGTTGTAGATTATTTAAGCGCGTGGAAATTGCAGAAACAAATTCACCAAGGTGTCGTTGACTCACAAAGTGAAAATACATTGTTATTGCTGGAACACCCATCTGTTTATACCGCTGGGCGGCGCACTGAAATTTTAGATCGCCCATTAGATGACACTCCAGTAATTGATGTTGATCGGGGTGGAAAGATAACTTGGCATGGCCCTGGACAATTAGTCGGTTATCCGATTATTAAATTAAAGAATTCAGCTGATGTGGTTGGTTTTGTGAGGGAGCTAGAAACTGCGCTAATTTCATTATGTGCTGAGTTTGGTATTAAAGCTGATCGTTACTGCGAGCGAAGTGGTGTTTGGGTAAGAGATGATAATAGTGATCGAAAAATTGCAGCGATCGGGCTACGGGTTGCAAAAGGTGTAACCATGCATGGCTTTGCTTTAAATGTAAATCCAGATTTATCAGCATATGAAAAAATAATTCCCTGCGGTATAACTGGCGCAAAAGTGACCTCACTCACCGCAGAACTTGGCCGTGAAGTAAGTGTTAATGAGGTGCTTCCAATTATTAAAAAGTATATCCACCCAATGCTCGATAGAATCTCACAATGAGTATTGATCCAAATGGTCGCAAGCTGCTTCGAATTGAGGCTCGAAATACCCAGACGCCAATAGAGCGCAAACCGGAGTGGATTAAAACAAAAGCAGTAATGGGTCCTGAGTACACAAAACTTCGATCCTTAGTTGCAACAGAGGGATTACACACAGTCTGCCAAGAAGCAGCTTGTCCAAATATTTTTGAGTGCTGGGAAGATAGAGAAGCAACATTTTTAATTGGTGGCTCTGCCTGCACGAGGCGCTGTGACTTTTGCAATATTGATACTGGTAAGCCAGATCCTCTAGATAGAGATGAACCTAGAAGAGTTGCTGAGTCAGTTAAGTTGATGGGGCTTAAGTATGCAACTATTACTGGAGTTGCTAGAGATGATCTAGATGATGAGGGTGCATGGCTATATGCAGAAACTATTGCCCAAGTTCATGCATTAAATCCAGGAGTCGGCGTGGAAATGTTAGCCCCTGACTTTAGTGGGCATTCACATCTTTTAAATCAAGTCTTTGAAACAAGACCGGAAGTTTTTGCTCATAATCTTGAGACAGTTCCAAGAATATTTAAAGAGATTAGACCAGCTTTTAGATATGAAAGATCCCTTAATGTGATTACTCAAGCAAGAGATTATGGCTTGATTACAAAATCAAATTTAATCTTAGGAATGGGTGAAACACGAGATGAAGTCTCACAAGCCCTGAAGGATCTACGCGATGCAGGTTGTGATTTGATCACTATTACTCAATACCTGCGCCCATCGGCAAAGCACCACCCAGTTATCCGTTGGGTTAAGCCAAATGAGTTTGTTGAGTTAAGTAAAGAGGCTCAAGAGATAGGATTTCTTGGTGTTATGAGTGGTCCATTGGTACGTTCTAGCTATCGAGCAGGCCGGCTATACAACCAAGCAATGGCTGCCAGAGCTGTTAAGTAAGGGAGAGAAATGTTTGGACGAAAGAAAAAGAAGGAAGAGTCAGCTAATAAATCTGCTGCGCCGCAAAAGCAAAGCCAACTTGCAGTTTTAAAGGATGCGTACAAATTAGTAAAAAAGGACTCCCCCTTTGCAGTCATTTGGTGCTCATTAGTATTTGTATTAATAGTTACTTTTGGCGTAATAATTGGAAATAATTTAGGCCATCCAATCTATGCTGGCTTTTTATCAACACCATTAGCATTTCTTGCAGGGTTTTTTTTATTTACAAGATTTGCCAATACCGCTGCCTTCTCATCCATAGAGGGTCAACTTGGTGCTGGTGCTAGCGTATTAATGTCCATTAGACGTGGCTTTGTTACAACTCCTGCTGTTAACGTTAACCGCAACCAAGATATGGTCCACCGGGTATCTAGTAAGGCTGGAATAATTTTAGTTGGTGAAGGTGGTTTCGCTACCCGTTCATTAATGCAAGATGAGCGACGTAAAATGGAGAGATTTTTATCTGGTGTGCCGGTAACAGAGGTTATGGTTGGCGATGAGAATGGCCAAGTATCAGTTCGTAAGTTACAAAAACATCTTAAGAAGCTACCAAAGAAATTAAGCACCGCTCAACTTCGAGAGGTTAGAGCCCGACTTCGCTCAGTTGGTGGTCTAAACCTGCCAATGCCAAAAGGGCCAATGCCAACAAATTTGAGGATGCCAAAGCGCTAAATTTTAGTAAAGCTCCCTAACGCTTTGACTGTTAGTAAAATGATCATGAAGTGGCCTGCTATCTCTAGTGAAAACTGCTGGCAATACTAAACAGATTAATAATGTTCGTAGCACTATTTTTTGTGGCGCTACTCGGAATTGTTCAGGATAGGTGAGGATTTTTATCCCCATGATCCGTTGCCCAGCAGAGGCTTGGAATGCGATTGTAAATAATGTGACTTCAATAAAAAAGAGAAATAAAGTACTGAAGTTATTCTCAAAAAACAGGGCTGGGCTAAGAAGTCCGGCGATTAGCCGGCACATCGTCCAATCAATTACCAGCGCAATCAGGCGCCTGCCCAAGGAGGCCTCCGGCAATAATCTAGGCTCACCATTCCAACTCATGCGGGTAATCTTATCGATTCTTGGGAGCCTGAAACATAGATGTAACACTGAGGTTATGGGTTTTTAATTAATCTCTACTATCTTTCACCTATCTGAACAGGTGCAATGTAGCCCCCAACTCAGCGATTTTAATCCTAGGAGAATAGATGTTTAAGAATTCATCTGAGATCTTCGATTACATCAAGAAAAATGATGTGAAGTTGATTGACGTAAGATTTATCGATCTACCTGGAATTCAACATCACTTTAATGTGCCGGTTGAATCCTTTGATGAAAGTGTTTTTAAAGATGGCTTAATGTTTGATGGTTCCTCAATTAGAGGATTCCAATCAATTCATGAATCAGATATGAAGTTACTACCAGTTCCATCCTCTGCATATTTAGATCCATTTCGTAAAGAGAAAACACTAATTATTATTTTCTCAGTTCATAATCCAAGTGATAACTCAGCTTATTCAAGAGACCCACGAGGCATTGTCGCTAAAGCTGTTGAGTTTATGCGCAGTACTGGGATTGCTGATACTGCTTTGTTTGCACCAGAGGCAGAGTTTTATGTATTTGATCGAATTCGTTTCTTAACTGGAATGAATCAAGCTTTCCATCACATTGAATCATATGAAGGTGCTTGGAACACTGGCATTGAAGAGGATGCAGATGGCACGCCAAACCGTGGCTATCGCACCCGTATTAAAGGTGGCTACTTCCCAGTTTCACCAACAGATCAATTCGCAGATCTTCGCGATGAGATGGTTATGAATCTTGGCAAGGTTGGCTTACTTGTTGAGCGTGCTCACCATGAGGTGGGAACTGCCGGACAGATGGAAATTAATTATCGCTTCAGCGATATTTTAACCGCCGGTGATGAACTAATGAAGTTTAAATACATCATTAAGAACACCGCTTGGGCAGCTGGTAAGACTGCAACATTTATGCCAAAGCCATTATTTGGTGATAACGGTTCAGGAATGCATGTTCATCAATCACTTTGGAAAGATGGCAAGCCATTATTCTGGGGCGATGGATATGGTGATCTATCCGATACAGCTCGCTGGTATATCGGTGGTCTACTAAAACATGCACCATCTCTTCTAGCCTTTACCAACCCAACTGTTAACTCATATAAGCGCCTTGTGCCTGGATATGAGGCTCCAGTTAACTTGGTTTACTCAGCTAGAAACCGATCTGCATGTATTCGTATTCCAATTACCGGATCTAATCCAAAGGCAAAGCGAATTGAATTCCGTTGCCCAGATCCATCATCTAATCCATATCTAGCATTTGCTGCGATGTTGATGGCAGGTCTTGATGGAATTCAAAACAAGATCGAGCCACCAAAGCCAGTTGATAAGGATCTGTATGAATTAACAGGATCAGAAGCTGCGGCAATCCCACAGGTTCCTGGATCACTGGATGCAGTTCTAGATAATCTTGAAAAAGATAATGACTTCCTAACTCGTGGTGGTGTATTCACTAAGGACTTAATTGATACTTGGATTGACTTTAAGCGCAAGCAAGAGGTTGATTATGTTCGACTTCGTCCACATCCGGCCGAGTTTGAGCTTTACTACGATCTATAAGATCTAACAAAAAAAGCCCTAGTTAATCACTAGGGCTTTTTTTGTTAACCCTGATTTCGGCGTCGGTATGAATAGATGGAAAAGAATAAGCCTGAGACTATAAACACTGCTGAGGCTAAATAGATGGTAATTGGAAACTTTTTTTCTTCAACCTCTGTTACCCCTTCAGCAGTAACTTCACCTACACCGTAGGTAAACTTGTACTCACCCTCAACTGGATGCCCATCTGTTGAAACTACATGATAGAAAACTAAAACTGGTCCCTTAACTTCATTTGGTGAGAGGGTAACAATTAGCTTGTTCCCATCAATTACCTCATCCGTTTCACTAACCTGATCCCCAACGGCATTATTAACCACAAGAAAATTCGCTTTTTCCGGCCCAAGGTTTTGTAACTCTTCATCAAATTCAAGAATTATCTGGGTAGGCCAGTTTTCTACCGTGCTACCAGCAACTGGAGATGCGCTAACTAACTTTGTATGGGCATATGCCGGCTGGATCGTTATGAGTAAAGTTAGCAGGCCAAGGAAAACTGCTGCAATATTTCTTTTTTGATGTGATTTGATTCTCATGCCTGCAGGGTAGCAACACCTACAGGAGTTCTTGCAGATGCGAATCGTTTGCATTAACCTTGACATATGCATATTCCTGATGGATTCATAGATCTCAAAACCTCCGCTGCCTTTTCAGCCGCAGCAGCAATCGCCGTGGGCGGGGCTGTCAAAGGTGCTAGAAATCAATTAAGTGAGCAAAGTGCGCCACTTGCTGGTCTGACTGCAGTATTTATCTTCGCTGTGCAAATGCTTAATTTTCCAGTTGCAGCTGGAACTAGTGGGCATTTGCTAGGTGCAGCCTTGGCAATGGTTTTAGTTGGACCTTATGCAGCCACTTTAGCTTTATCGGTAGTTTTGATTATCCAAGCATTCTTGTTTGCCGATGGTGGATTAACAGCACTTGGTTTAAACATATTCAACATGGGAGTGTTAGGAGTTTGGGCAAGTTTTGGAATATTTCTAATTCTTAAAAAATTCCTACCAAAAACTAAATCTTCAATTGTTGTTGCCTCATTTATTGCAGCACTCCTATCAGTTCCAGCCGCAGCCGCCGGGTTTGTAGTCCAGTATGCAATTGGCGCTAATGCTACTTTTTCAGTCAGCGCCGTACTAAGTGCGATGATTGGTACACATGTTTTAATTGGAATTGGCGAAGGAATTATCACCGCATTAACTGTGAGTGCGGTGTTGGCAAGCAGATCAGATCTTGTATTTGGCTGGGACAATCAAAACACTAAGCTGGAGATCAGGTCCTAAGAATGAAAATATCAAATCGTAAATTCTTTGCTGGTGCAATTTTAATCTCTGCTCTACTGGCAGGTGGCGTTTCAAACTATGCGTCATCATCACCAGATGGCCTAGAAAAAGTAGCAGAAGATATTGGATTTATTGAGGGCGCAAAAGATCATACTTTAAGTGATTCTGCTCTAGCCGACTATGGAGTCTCTGGAGTTGAAAACGAAAGACTCTCTGTTGGCTTGGCTGGTTTAATTGGAGTTACAGCAACAGCACTCATTAGTTTTGGTCTTTTTATGCTAATTCGTAAGAAGCCGTCAGTAAAAAACCGTTAAGTCTGAGCTGAATATCGACAGCGATCACCATCACGGTCATGATGTCGGTGAACGCCTTTATCTGCATAGGCATTCAGTAGTACATCAAATTCCACCTCACATTAAAATTCTCGCTGGCTTGCTTTTTATTGTTGTTGCCGTTTCAACCGACATCACTAACTGGCCAGCATTTGTTGCATACTTTGCAATCATTATCACGATCACCCAAATCGCCAAGTTGCCGATCATTACAGTGTTTAAGCGCTCACTTATTGAAGTTCCGTTTGTTTTATTTGCATTACTGATGCCATTTTTTGGCACCGGTGAGGTAGTTGAAATTGGTTCACTAAATCTTTATGTAGATGGCCTACTAGCAGGTGCCAGCATTGTTGTTAAAGGAACTTTAGGGATATTAGTTGCGATAAATCTTTCAGCAACGACAACCGCTCGAGAGATTTTAAACGGACTTGAAATCTTAAAAATGCCAACTCCAATGGTGCAAATTGCATCTTTTATGCTGCGCTATGTAAATGTAGTTAATGATGAAATGCTCAGGATGGCTGTCGCCAGAGCATCAAGAGGGTTTGAAGCCACCGGAGTTAAACAGTGGCCGGTATTAGCAACTGCAGCTGGTGCCTTGTTTATTAGATCGTATGAAAGAGGTGAACGAGTTCACCTTGCCATGATCGCTCGCGGTTACCAAGGTGAGCTTCCTAGAACTGAGAAAATAAATAACTCCGTTAGGTATTGGGTAATCGGTTTGGCAGTCCCATTTATAGCTTTGGTTATCTCTCTACTAAGCCGATGGGTAGGATAAATTAATGAGTGAATCAATTAATTCTTTGGTTATTGAGGATTTAGCATTTGCCTACCCCGATGGAAATCAAGCTTTATTTGGCGTTAACCTAAAAGTTAAGCGAGGTGAACGAGTTGCTTTACTAGGACCAAATGGTGCGGGTAAAACGACATTGATTCTTCATCTCAATGGCATTTTAAGTTCAGGACACGGCAGAGTGTTTGTGGCAGATAAATTAATTGATACTAAAGATAAAGATGGCTTAAAGCAGATTAGATCAAAAATTGGAATTGTTTTTCAAGATCCTGATGACCAGTTGTTTATGCCAACTGTAGGTCAAGATGTGGCATTTGGTCCTTACAACATGGGATTAAGAGATGCTGAGCTATCTAAAGTAGTTGATGATTCGTTGGCACTAGTTGGAATGCTCGATTACAAAGATCGCCCGCCTCATCATTTATCATTTGGCCAAAGAAGACGTGTAGCAGTTGCAACAGTCTTGGCAATGAAACCTGAAATTCTTGTCCTAGATGAGCCTTCCTCCAATCTAGATCCGGCTAGCAGACGTGAGCTAGCGCAAATTTTACGATCACTTGATATAACAATGATTATGGTTACTCATGATTTGCCATATGCCAACGAGTTATGTGAAAGATCGCTAATACTTTCCGGAGGTGTAATAGCAGCAGATGGTGCTACCTCAGATTTGCTCAAAGATACTGTGCTACTAAACAAACATCGCTTAGAGATGCCAGTAGGTTTTTCTCTTTAATCAACATATAAATCGTTTATAAACTCTTTAGTGCCAGGAACAACTGCATACTTATCTAAATCAGTTATACCTTCACTTGCTAAAACTTCATCATCAATATAGAAATTACCGGTGCACTCTTTGCCAGTTCTGTTTAGAATTATGTAGGCAGAGTCTGAAATGATCTCAGTAGTTCTGCAAAAGGCAGTATCGATGCCTGGAATCATTGCAAGGGCGGCAGTATCAATTGCAGTCCTTGGCCAAAGTGCATTAACTCCAATGCCATCTCGCTTTAACTCATCCGTTAATCCCAAAACACACATACTCATTCCATACTTTGCCATCGTGTATGCAAGGTGGGGCTTAAACCATTTGCCTTTCATTGAAAGTGGTGGTGAAAGCATCAAGATGTGTGGGTTACGCCCCTCTTGTGCACTCTTCTTTAAATAAGGAAGTGCAGCTTGTGAAGTAAGAAATGTACCTCGGGTATTAACACCCATCATTAAATCAAATCTTTTTGCGGGTGTATTCTCTGTATTTGTTAAGTTAATGGCGGAGGCGTTATTTATTAGAATATCAATTCCACCAAATGCTTGCGCGGTCTGCTCTATTGCAGATGCAATCTGATTCTCATCTCGAATATCACATTGAATTGCAAGTGCTGTGCCACCGGCTGACTCAATATCTTTCGCTGCAGTATGGATAGTGCCAGGAAGTTTTGGATGTGCATCAGCAGTCTTTGCCGCAATTGCAATTGATGCACCATCTTTTGCAGCTCTTAGCGCGATTGCTAAACCAATACCACGAGAGCCACCTGTGACAAATATTCGCTTACCTGCAAGTGACATTACTTGACCTTACTCTTTTTTGATAAGAAGTTCATAAACGCAAGTTGTGCTTCATCAGATTCTGCTGCCATTTTGAATAAAACTCCCTCAGCCTTAATAACCTGATTTAGCGCCTCGTGTGATCCACTCTTAAGTAATGCCTTGGTGTTAATTACAGCATTTGGTGGCTGCTGCGCAATTTCATTGGCAAATGCCATCGCAGCAGATAACTCATCATTTGCGATTGAATTAATTAAGCCCATCTCTTTCGCTTCATCAGCAGAAAACGTTCTACCAGTTAACAATATTTCAGAGGCCTTAGCATGTCCTACTAATCTTGGGAATAAATAACTTGATCCACCCTCGGCAACTAAACCTAATGAAACAAATGGCATAGAAAATTGCGTATCTGGATTTGCTGTTACCAAATCGCAGTGAAGCAACATGGTTGTACCGATTCCAACTGCTCTACCTTTAACTGAAGCAATTAATGGTTTTGGAAAGTTATGAATTGCAAATAGAAAGTTAAATACTGGAGAGCCCTCATCCATTTGTGGATCATTTGCGAAATCATTGATGTCATTGCCTGCTGTAAAAGAGTCACCATTTGAATTTATTACAACCGCTCGGATTGAAAAATCTCCTGCTGCTTCATTTATTTTATCTGCCAACTTTTGATACATATCCTGAGTAATCGCATTTTTCTTTTCAGGCCGATTTAAGGTCAGGCGCAGAACTGCCCCGATTTGCTCATCTAATATAAAACTCACGCGGTAATAATAGGCGCAAATTGCCAAAATGCCATGTGGTTACAAAGAGTCATTAATAAGAGCACAATAGGAGTCAGATCATTGGAGAGTGACCTTGGACGTTAATATCTTGGTACGAGAGTTAACCCCGTTTGAGCAGTTAGTTTGTGAGCACCTATGCGATGGGCTAACAAATTCAGCCATTGCCAAAACTACAGCTCATACTGAAAAGGTCATAGAGAACACTGTCTCACGTGTTGCCCATGCATTTTCGATCAAATCCAATGGTGAAGTGAATGTCAGAGTTTTACTAGCTCTTACATACCGCGCACATTTTGGTGACAAGGCTTTTGATAAATTGGGAGCCACCTGCATGCACCTAACAGTTGGAGCAAATGGTGAGCAAATTTGCGCAAAACATTCTGACTAATTTTTGTGACCTAAATCTAAGTGCTAGCACTAACCTAATCTAGATTAGTGCTACCCCTGGCAAATTCTGTTAAACCCTAATCACTTCAGGAGTATTAATAGTGATGGAAAGTTTCTAACTTTCTATTTAATCAAACTGGAGAAATTAGGAGAAATTAATAATGAAACGTCGCACCTTCGATCGAATCGTCAGCTTTGTCGGTTTGGGCCTTTCTGTGTTTTTATTTGTAGCAGCAGCCCTTCTAAACTGGGGAGCATCATTTGCTGATGAATCTGTTGCCACTCAGTTATCACAACAAAAAATTACAATGCCAGATAAAGGTAGTGCTGGATTTAAAGCACTTTCTGAAGAGGCACAAACAGCTCTTGCGCCATTTTCAAATAAGCCATTAACAACTGGTAGACAAGCACAGGCATATGCTGATTTCTATATTGGCTCACACTTAAAAGGTATTGCCGGTGGCAAGGTTTACTCAGAGGTCAGTGGTATGGCATTAGGTGCAGCAGCTAAATCAAAAGCAGAACCTGCAAATATTGCATTAGCAACTGAAGCAGGAGTACTCATGGGACAGCGCACCAGTTTATTTATGGGTGAAACATTGCGCGGTCTACTTCTTTACTCATTTGCATTCTGGCAAATTGGTCAGATTGCAATGTATGCAGCATGGGCTGCAGCAATAGGTGGCTTATTAATGTTGGTTCTATCACTTCTAGGCTTTGCGCATATTCGTCGCGTAGAAGCTGACGCGACGATTTAAAGCCCTCACTCTCCAAGAGGGCGAAACCCCTAAGGCCTTAAAAACCTTAGGGGTTTTATAAATAACTCCGGTGCTAATTACGCTAATCGCACTGCAATTACTTGTTGCTTAGTTAGCGCTCTAGGATTAGCACATGTTTTCCTCTGATCTAATCCCATCACGTCTTTGGGAGTATCTAATTGCTGCAATTTTGATCATGCTAGCTCCTGGCCCATCGGTGCTCTTCACTATTGCAAGAGCTATCGCTTGGGGTAGACGGGCCGCAGTGGCCACGGTTTTTGGAAATGCCGTTGGAATGTTTTTAGTTTCAGTATTAGTTGCCATTGGCTTGGGGCCAGTTCTACAAAGCTCAAAAACTTTCTACTACGCAGTTCAGTTAGCTGGTGGGCTATACCTGATCTATCTTGGATATGCCGCAATTGCTGCTAGTAAAAGTGATGCAAAGTCGATGACAAATACCGATGGCTTAAAACCTTCGATTTTTACCTCAATTAGAAATGGTTTTTGGGTTGGAGTTTTAAATCCAAAATCAATCGTTTTCTTCGCTGCAATTTTGCCAGCATTTGTTGATCAAGAGAAGAATAATGTCACTTCTCAACTTCTATTTTTAGGCTTGGTTTTTGTAACTATTGCATTTATCTCAGATAGTACTTATGGAATTTTAGCTGGCACAGTTCGGCAATGGTTAGCAAGTGATCTAAGCAGACTGATCTTTATGCGAAGATTTGGTGGCATCGTGATGATTGGGCTTGGTTTATTCACAATTGCCTCAGCTATCCTCACCGCCTAATAACTGTTTAAGTGGCGTTCTTCGGCAATCAATGTCAGTCGTGAGTGCCAGAGTTATACTAAGAAAATCAACATAGGCCCATATGGGTGCAAAGAAATGAGTAGTGATGGCGTCATCTAATGCAGTAGGAAATGCTCGTGAATTTATCTCACCCT
>Ga0247832_1001420_pt1 | contig 42059 bp, 25 predicted proteins | sample LaCruzMarch2015__10_FD_192407 | JGI IMG/M metagenome (GOLD analysis project Ga0247832, IMG submission 192407) | Freshwater microbial communities from meromictic Lake La Cruz, Castile-La Mancha, Spain - LaCruzMarch2015_4m | ecosystem: Environmental > Aquatic > Freshwater > Lake | place: Spain... | reverse complement strand
CCTTTGCCCTGGAAATCGTGGACCTGGTTCCGGACGAAGTCTTACGCCAACAAATGCGAAACACCCTGGAGGCGTTGCCCTCCTTTTGAAGCCATGCAAACTCCCGATCCGCTGTTGATTGAACAACATATCCGAAAGGACTTCCCATCGCTGGAACTGCAGGTGCACGGGCGTCCGCTGGTCTATCTCGATAACGCCGCCAGCACTTTCAAGCCCCTCCCCGTATTGGACGCCGAGCGTTCTTTTTACATCGAAAAATACGCCAACGTTCACCGGGGGGTCCACCACCTCAGCCAGGAAGCGACCCGTTGTTACGAAGAGGCCCGCGCCAAGGTGGCGGCTTTTTTGGGGGCCCCCGAATCCGATAATATCGTATTTACCAAAGGCTGCACCGAAGCGATTAACCTGGTTGCCCAGTCCTGGGGGCGTCGTCTGGAACCCGGTGATGAGGTCTTGGTGACCGCCATGGAACACCACGCCAATTTGGTGCCTTGGCAAATGATATGTGCCCAGCAAGGGGCGATTCTACGCATCGTACCGATCGATGAAAAAGGTCAAACGGATCTTGAAGCCTTGGAATCCATGCTGAATCCCCGCTCCAAGATGCTGGCTTTTTGTTCCATCAGCAATGTTCTGGGCAGCCACAATCCGGTTCAAACCATGATTCGCATGGCCAAAGCTGTTGGTTGCAACGTCCTGGTCGATGCCGCCCAAGCGGTGGCCCACGGCCCCATCCGTGTTACGGAACTTGATGTTGATTTTTTGTGTTTTTCGGCGCATAAAATGTACGGCCCCACCGGTATCGGCATTCTTTACGGCCGTCGTGAACTCCTCCACAGCATGCCTCCCTGGCAAGGTGGCGGGGACATGATTCGCGAAGTGGACTATCAAGTGACCAGCTACGCCGAACCACCTTTGCGATTTGAGGCAGGAACGCCCCCCATTGCCCAGGCGATTGGCTTGGGTGCGGCCGTTGATTACCTCCAATCATGGGGGTGGGAAATCATTATGGACCGAGAAAAGGCTCTTTACCAGCACCTTCAGGTTGTCTTGGATTCCATTCCGGACCTGCGCAAAATTGGAGAAGCCACGGATCGCAGTTCAGCGCAAAGTTTTTTGTTAGGCCAGGCCCACCCTTACGATGTGGGTTTGCTTCTGGATAGCATGGGAATTGCCGTCCGAACCGGTCATCACTGCGCCCAACCCCTGATGAAACGATGGAACCTACCCGGTACGGTTCGGGCCTCGGTTTGCTTTTATAACACCTTCAACGAATTGGATTACCTGGGGCAATCCCTGCTCAAAACCCAACGCATGCTCGGCCATGGATAAAAACCAATCGTCAGCCCTCCCGGAGCCCCCCCCATCGCCGGCTTTGTTGCAAGAACAACTCGCAGCGGACTTCGCCTTGCTCGAAAACTGGGAGGATCGGTACCAGTACTTATTGGAATTGGCCAAAGAATGCCCGCCCCTGGACGAGGCCTTCAAGAACGATGCCCTTCTTATCAAAGGCTGTCAATCCAGGGTCTGGTTGCGGGCCACTTCATTGCCCGATGGCCGCCTGGAATTTGCCGCCGATTCGGATGCTTTGTTGGTCAAAGGCATCATGACCCTTTTGCTCAAGGTATTTCAGCACCAAAAACCCACCGATATCCTGGGGACCACCTTTGACCTGCACCAAAAAACAGGCCTTCAGCACCACCTCTCCCCCAACCGAGCCAACGGTCTGGCAGGGATGTTGGACCGCATTCGGCAACTTGCCTCGTTGTACCGCCCTGTCGAAGGAATGGCGCCCGAAAAAAGCGTCAACCAGGCGCCTGCTTTGCCCGCTACCCCAAGCTCTGGCCAGGAACCGACCTTTGTCGAAACCCAGGACGCTGTTCTTAACATTATTCGTACCATTTACGACCCCGAAATACCGGTCAATATCTACGATCTAGGATTGATCTATAACATCGAGGTCCGCAACGGCGGCCAAGTCAAAGTCACCATGACCCTGACATCGCCCTCGTGCCCGGTGGCCGGTACCCTGCCTGGGGAGGTGGCGGATAAGATACGTGGAGTTTACGGAGTGAGCGAGGTCGATGTTGAATTGACCTTTGACCCACCGTGGTCCCAGGACTTGATGAGCGAAGAAGCCAAGCTGGAATTGGGATTCCTATAAGCGTCCTCGAACCTTGGTTCTTGGAAGGCGGATTGGGAAACGCGGTCCCTTTCGATGCGGTCCCTTCCTATTCTTGACGACGAGCTAGATACAGGGCATAATCAGCCAAAAAAGCCGCGCCCGGCGATGACCCAAAAGGCAGGGAGGCCAGCAAGGCCATGGCCTCATCCAGGAGTTGGTGCTGATAGGCAAGGGCTCCTTCTTCCAATCCCAGTTCATTGTAACATTGAATAACTTGTTGGACTTCGGCGTCGAGATCGGGGCCCTCTTCCCCGCTTTGACCCAACAGGGCGAGGCGTTCAAAGGACTTGGCCAGGGTGGCGCGTTGGTTGTTTTGGGCTCGGCTTTCGGCCATGACCCTCAAAAAACTATGTTTGCAGGCCTTGATATCCCCGGCGACCTGTTTGCCAAAGCGTTCCGGATCACCGTACACATCCAACCAATCATCTTGAACCTGAAAAGCCAAGCCCACCAGGTACCCCACCCGAAACAAGGCGCTGGCTTGGGCGGGCTCGGCACCTCCGACCAGGGCCCCTAATTTGAGGGAAGACCCCAAAAGCACGGCTGTTTTGAGCCCAATCATTTCGCAGTACTCCTCCATTCCAACCGAGGAACGTTTTTGGAAATCCATATCCATTTGCTGACCCTGGCAAACCTGCAAAGCCACCCGGTTGAATTCAGCCAGAAGGCCGGGGAGTAGATCCACCGGTGCTTTCGATAATTGGGCATAGGCTTCGATCAGCAAAGCATCCCCCGAGAGAATGGCCGCATCGATGCCGTAACGCTCGTGCACGGTCGGCTGACCCCGACGCAAGGGTGAACGGTCCATCACATCGTCGTGCAAGAGGGTGAAATTGTGAAAAATCTCCACCGCCAAGGCCTGTGGCAAAGCCAAGTAAGGATCCGAGCCGACCATACCGCAGGCCGTCAAGCAGAGGACCGGGCGTAGCCGCTTGCCCCCCAATCCCAAAAAGTACTCCATGGGACGGTAAAGGCCCTCGGGACTGGCTTGGGCCCAACCCATGTTACGAAGGCCTTGTTCAACGGCCTTTTGGTAAAGCCCCGCCGTCTGGGACCAATTTGGGGAGGGTTGGGAGGAGTCTTGCACCATAACAAGTTGAAGCTAGGAATAAAAGTACACGCCTGAAATCAACGCCCGATGCCCTCCGGAGCTGGTTCCAGTTCCAGACGCCTCAAACGCAAATCCAATTTGGTAATTCGGACGGTCATCCGCTGCCCAGGCCCAATGCGACGATTGCGCCCACTCCCCACCAAAGCCAATTCCTCCTCAACATACGTGTAACGATCGTCATCCAACAAAGCCATGGGAACCAAGCCATCGCAGCGATTGTAATCCAATGTGACCCACGCGCCTTGATCTCCCACCGATGTAACCGAACCTTCCCAAACCTGGTCCCGCTTGCCGCTGAGCATTTGCAATTGTTTAAAGCGAACCGCCGCTCGCTCTGCGAAGGCAGCGTTGCGTTCTTTTTCGCTATCGTATCGGCAGAGCCTTTCCAAATCCGGTTCAGGGTAAGACCATCCTGCGCCGGATCCGTCCAAATGAGCCAAGAGGCGATGCACCAACAAATCGGGGTAGCGCCTGATGGGGGATGTAAAGTGGGTATAATGCGAAAAAGCCAGTCCGTAATGGCCTATATTTTGAGTTGTATAAACGGCTTTGGCCATGGAACGTATGGCCAACTGCTGCAAAATGGCCGATTCTGGTTTGCCTTCGGATTCCTGAATCAGGCGGTTGAGGGACGCGGCCACCTGGCTCTTGGAGCGAACCGATAGCGCATACCCAAAAAGGTCGGCCCAGGCCGACAATCGAGCCAATCGTTCGGGGTCCGGGTAATCATGGACCCGATAAACCGAGGCAGGAATACGGCCCTCTTGGACGGCGTCCCCCAATTTGCGGGCCACCGCTTGATTGGCCAAAAGCATCCACTCTTCAATCAAACCATGGGTGGGGATTTTTTCTTTGATCGTGGCGGCCAAGGGGAATCCCTGTTCGTCCAGGGTGAATCGAATTTCTTCGGTTTCAAATCCAATGGCCCCTCCCTCAAATCGGCGTTCTCGCAAGGCCTCGGCGATGGTGTTCAGGGCCTGCAATTCCTCGTGCTTTTCGCCCTGCTTCTGGTCCAAAATCGTCTGCGCTTCACGGTAGGTAAAACGACGCTGAGAGCGAATGCAGGTGCGACCAACCCAGGTGTCTTGAATTTGTCCGTTTCGATGGATTTGGAATACAACGGCATAACACAATTTGTCTTCATCGGGCCTTAACGAGCAGACCAGGTTGGAGAGATGCTCCGGGAGCATGGGCAAAACCTGATGCACCATGTAAACCGAAGTCGCCCTGGAGGAGGCGTCGCGGTCGATGCCTGTCTTGTTCCGAACATAATACGAAACATCGGCAATATGAACCCCGACCTCCCAGAGGTCCGGACCCAGCGGAACCACCGACAAGGCATCATCAAAGTCTTTGGCATCTTCGGGATCGATGGTCAAGGTCGGCACACCTCGAAAATCCCGGCGGCCGGCCAGGTCTTTGGGCCGTATGACGGAGTCAATCTGAGAGGCTTCCTCCAAGGCATCCGCCCCAAAATGCAGGTCAAAACCAAATTCCACTCCAATCGAGGCCATTTCGGTGCCGTGTTCCCCGGGTTGACCCAGCCACTCTTGCCATTGGAGCCTGGGTACGGTGCGGTTCTCCGGCCAGTCAATCCAGGTGGCGACAGCTTTGAGTCCCTCCTCCTTTTCCTGCCCCTTGGGAATCATCAACTCGAACCAAAGTCGGTTGCCTTTGAGATCGGGATCCAAAAACCAACCCGTGCCCTTGCGGCGAACGACCCCCACAAAGGTTTTGCGGGAACGTTCAACCACTTCCACCACAGCAGCCTTGCCCCGACCCTGGGGTGAGCCACCCCCGCCCTTGGTTCGGCGCCTTCGGTCGTTGCTCCAGCTAGGAAGTAACACAATACGTACGGTATCCCCGTGCAATGCCCGGTTTTGGTGCTCGGCGGGTACCGGCCAGTCTTCGTCCCTTTCCAAGGATCGGGCAAAAGCCAGTCCACCGTGGGTGAATTCGATGCGTGCCATGATCCCATCCACTGCTTGGGATGGGGCTGTTTTGGCGGCCTTGAGTTGGTAGGTCAGGTTGGGACCCTTGACCAATACTTTTTGGGAACACAATTTATCCAAGGCTTGACCCAAGAGGGTCAGGTCCAAGGGATCCTTCATGCCCAGGGCTTCGGCCACCGCGGTTTCGGGAATGGCTTGTGAACCGGATTGCTTCCGAAACCACCCCAGGACCTGGTCCGCGGTCTGGTTGACTTGTTGACGAAGGGTGAGGCGCTTAGTGGATTTGGACACGAGGAATGGATTGGAGAAGGCGTTGGGTATAAGAGGCTTGGGGGTGATGAAGCACCGGGCCGGTCAATCCGTATTCACAGACCGAACCCTGATGCAAAACCATCAATCGATGGCAAAGATGGGCCGCTACCGACAAATCATGGGTAATAAAAATCATGGAAAATCCGAGTTCCGCCTGCAGGGTTCGGAGCAGGTCCAGGATTTCGGCCTGAACCGTCCCATCCAAGGCGGCAACCGATTCGTCGCATATTAAGACCCTAGGCTGCATGCAAAGGGCACGGGCCAAAACCAAACGCTGACGCTGCCCACCCGAAAAGGCAGACGGCCTGCGACGAAGCGCTTTTGCCGGATCCATTTGGACCCTTTGAAGCCAATCCCCGGCCCTGCGCAGCAATTCAGCAGAGGGGAGCTCGGGGTACCGCTGTTGCAAGGCCATGCATAACATTTTCTGAATAGAGTGAGCTGGATTCAGGCTGCTGTAAGGGTCTTGGAAGACCATTTGTATGCCCAAACGAACTTGCGGATCGTTGGTATAGCGACCTCCGGTCCACAAGGGTTGTTGGTTGTAGGTGAGTTCCCCGCTGCTTGGTTGCAACAAACCGCTTAGGATCCTGGCCAAACTGCTTTTGCCGGATCCGGAACCCCCAACCACGCCCAAGGTTTCCCCGGCCTCCAATTGAAAAGACACTTGATTCACCGCTTTCAAACCGGTGGTTGTGGTCCAACAAAGATCTTTGGCCACCAAAACGGGGGCTGTCTGGGATGTCGCCATGGATGGAGAATCGGGAATGCCGTGGGGTTTGGCCCTTAGCAAATCGGCAAATCGAGGGTAATCCGAGGAATTCCACACCTGTGGGCAGGGTCCCTGCTCCACCAAGCGTCCGCGGTGCATCAGCGCAGCACGATCAACCAAACCGCTCATCAGGGGCAGATCGTGGCTAATGAACCATAGACTAAGGGATCGTTGCCGCTGCAAATCCCGTAACAACAAAACCAACCCCGCCTGAACCTCCACGTCAAGGGCTGTTGTGGGTTCATCCGCAATCAACAAGGAGGGATTCCCCGCCAAGGCCATCGCAATCATCCACCGCTGCCTTTGACCACCGCTTAACTGATGAGGATAGGCGTTCAACATCCGCGATACATCGTTCAGTTGGACTTCGGCCAAGGCGTCGCGCATGGCTTTTTGGCGAGATGCCTGATTCATCGCGGGGAAAGACTGGCGAAAGCATTCTTCCAATTGTTCCCCGCAACGCATCACCGGGTTGAGAGCCGTTAACGGTTCCTGAAAAATCATGGCCATCGAGGAACCGCGAAGGCGTCGGACCTCCGTTGAAGAGCAGGTCAGTAGATTCACGGGCTCCGACGGGGTCACCCCCTGGGCAGGAGGCCACCAAAGGAGTTGTTCGGCCCGGACCCGCCACTGCCTGCGGTCCAACAAGCCCATAACGGCCAAGGCGGTCAAGGACTTTCCCGATCCCGATTCTCCCGCCAGGCCCAAGGCATCCCCTCTGTACAAATCCAAATGGATGTCGGTCACCAAGTCCGGACCGTCGTTGAGACCCAAGTTCAAGCCCTTGATTTGGAGGAGCAGGTCCTGGGGACGGTTCGTGGACGGGTTCACCAAGGTTATTGTTGGATCAACCAATACGATCGACGCTGAGAACCAATGCGCAGAACCACGGCCACATCCCTTTCACCCACCGGCTCCACATCGGCCAGGTACGTATAACCGCGGACCGGATCCAAAAAATTCCCACCAACCCAACCCCGTCTTCCGGGACGCAAATCACGAAGCAGGCGTTGTCCCAAGAGCTTTTGGCCATGCCCCTCGGTCCCCTCCGAACAAAAATCACAGAGGCTGGACATCTGGTACGGCGAACCCGCAGGAAAAGCGCTCACAAAGGCGGACAAAACCCCGGTGCTATCCATAACAAATTTCAAATCCAACAAGGGGCGGTTGTCCCGGCTGTCTTTCAAACGGTAGGAACCTTCCGGGGCCTTTTGGACAAAGCCAGACAAGCGGGATTCTTGCACAGAGTCCGAAGGGGCCCTCGTTGGACGCTGTGGTTCGGAGCAAGACGCCAGTAGGCAACAAAAAAGGAAGGCCCAAACCTTGGGGAGCAGAGCGGCCTCCATCACCCTGCGAAACAGGGCGGTGGTGAGCAAAGCATCCCCCAAAGCCCGATGACGGCCGGTGGTTGGAATTCCCAAACTGCGACAAAGTTTGCCCAAGGAATACGAAGGCTGTTCCGGTAAAAAATGCCGAGCCAGGGCCTGGGTGCAAAGGAGAGGACGGTTGTAGGTTCGCCCTGCCAGTCCCATTTCATAACACAAGTATCGATAATCAAAGGTGACCGGATGACCGACCAACCAGGCACCCTGAGAAAATTCGTCAATCTCCGAGGCCAGATCGGCAAATAAAGGAGCCTCACGTACCATAGCGGGTCGTATTCTCGTCAAATCCGCGACAAAGGGAGGAATCTCGCGTTCCGGGTTGAGCAAGGATTCCCACGAACGTTGGGAGCCATCGCTTTCGATCCGAACCATGCCCAATTCCATCATGCGCTCCGGTGGGAAATTACCTCCTGTAGCCTCCACGTCGAGGACCACGAAAACCGGATTTTGGCTCAGCAAAGCCGGTAATTCATCGGGAGGCAACGTCGCCGGCGGGCGGGCAACGCGGGGTCGGAATGCGGCCAAAAGAAAATCAGAAGGGCATATCGTCGCCGCCCTGTACCGAATAATCCGGCTCGGATGGTAACGAACGAACCGGTGCTCCACCGCCCATGCTCATGGGTGATGATTGAGGCGGGGGCATTCCGGGGCCACCAACGCCGGCGGCGGCCACTTTCCATGCGCGGATATCGGTGTACCAGCGGCCGTTGTATTCCCGGCTTTCGACCTCAATGGAGGCCGTGATTTCGGAACCGGTCTGCAAAGGGAATTGGTCGATTTTGTCACCCCAAAGGCTCATGCAGACCTTGCGGGGGTATTGACCCTTGGTCTCGAGGATGAATTCCTGTTTGCGCCAGCTGTTTCCACTCCGGCCCGTGCCCGTTACTTCAGGCAACATTTGAATGACTTGTCCTGTTATTTCCATAACATTTTTGATTAAAGACCGTCGTATTCTTCCCAAAGGCCCCCAAAGGCAGCGCACTACGGATGCAACGGATTCCTACAAAAATACGGGGCAACGGGTACGACCCGCATCGACATCGGACCCGTTTATCCACATTCGGCCCGAGACGATTGTATTTTTGCCGAACATGGCGATTCAATTCACCTCCTGGGGTGCCGCACGGCAAGTGACCGGGAGCATGCACCTCCTTCGCTTTTCCGATGGTTTTACCGTTTTGGTGGATTGCGGTTTGGTCATGGGGTCCCGTTCCCAGGATCCTCTCTTTGGTTTTGAACCGACGTCGATCGACCTGGTCATCCTCACCCATGCCCACATGGACCATAGCGGACGCCTCCCCGAATTGGTCCGCGAAGGCTACAAAGGCGAAATTCTTTGCACCGAACCAACCCTTGAACTCAGCGCCCTCCTCCTGAGGGACAGCGCCCATTTACAGGCCAAACGCATGGCCAGCGACCATCACGGTCGTGGCAAAGGCCGCAAAAAAGGCGAGCAAGCCTTCAAAAAACTAGCCCATCGCCTGGAGCAGGATGCCGAGCATTGCCTTCGAAGCTTTCACACCTTGCGCATCAACAAAACCTACCGTATCCGGGAGAACCTACGGCTCCGTTTTATTCCCTGCTCCCACCTCCTGGGTGCGGTATCGGTTTACTTGGAAATTGAAGACAGCGGCCGCACCACTCGCTTTGGTTTTAGCGGCGATTTGGGACGGTTTGGTTACCCCGGATTGCCGGATCCCGCCCCTTTCCCGGAGGTAGATTACCTGATCTGCGAAAGCACCTACGGGGGCATTCAACACAAAGAAACCCGGCCAGCGGCCGATGTTGTCCTGGGAATGATTCGCGACGCTCTTGGCCAGGAAGGCGGCAAACTCATCGTGCCCGCTTTTTCGGTGGGGCGCACCCAGGCTTTTTTGATGATTTTGCATCAGCTTTTTGAGAAAGGCCTCTTGCCGGAGGAAGTTCCGGTTTTTGTGGACTCACCCATGGCCATCCTGAGCACCGAGGTCTACCGAAACATGGAGGATTGGCTCAGCCAGGAGGCCCGCAATATGATCAAAATGTACGGGGATGTGTTCTCGTTTGAACGACTGCGCTTTGTACAGAACATGGGGCAAAGCCGCAAAATTGCTTCGGATTATCGGCCTTCTATTCTGGTTTCGGCATCGGGCATGCTGGACGGCGGGCGGATTCATACCCACCTCAAGGAACAACTCCAAAACCCCAAGGCCTGTATTCTTTTTATTGGTTACCTGGCCGAAGGCAGCCTTGGAAGGCAATTGGCGGACGGAGCCAGCCATGTGACCGTGGACGGGCGCACGGTGATGGTCCGCGCCAAATTGTGTTATACCGATATCTTCAGCGGACATGCCGACCATCGCGGTTTGATGGATTTTGCCACCAAAACGTCGAAGGATGTTTTGAAGCAAATCTTTTTGGTGCACGGTGAACCGGACCGCATGGAAGACCTGGCCCAAGACCTGCGCAACCAAGGTTATCGCGTGGAGCTCCCCCTAAGAGGCCAAGTCTTTGAACTGGATTAGTCCCTTTTGAAACCCCTCCCTTTTTAGCCAATGAATAACCCATGATAACCCGTTTCGTTCGCATGCTTCTTTGGATCATTCTGGGAGCCTCGGTTTCCTTAAGTTCCTGCCGTCGAGGCGATTCCGGCTCCATGGCCAGTTCCGATGCCCTGCCCATTTTGGGCCCTATGAAATTGGTTCCCAACGACCAAGGCGGTCAGGATACAGTGTTCATGCCATTGCCCGAATTGATGTTGGAAGATCAGGCCGGACGGCCTTTTCATAGCGACAGCCTGCGCGGTCAGATTCGGGTGGTGGATTTTTTCTTTGCGTCCTGCCCCGGGATCTGTGTGGACATGAGTGCCAACATGGCCCGATTGTACGCGAACCAACGGGCCCGTCAAGACAGCGTCCAAGGGCCCAAAGCCGGACCAGGCCTCCGCTTCTTGTCTTATACCATCGACCCCAACCGGGATACCCGCGATGTTCTGGCCGCTTATGCCGTACGTCACGGCGTCGCTGCCCAGAGCAGGGACTGGCTTTTTTTGAGGGGGGACGAAAGCCAAATCCATCGCTTGGCCGAACAATATTACCTGCTGAGCGCTGGGGTGGATTCGACCGCGCCGGGGGGATTTTTGCATTCGGGCCAATTTTTGTTATTGGATCCCAAGGGGCGTATTCGGGGACTGTACGACGGAACCTCGGCGGAAGAGTGCAAGGTTCTGGAAAGGGACCTGGACGCTTTGAGGCGTGAATGGTCCGAGGAAAAATAGCCCTCGAGAACCTAGGCCGCCTAGGCCGATTTAGCCGCGGGCATGGTAGGCCTCTAGGCCGGTCGCGAGGCAATCCATGGCGCGCACCAAACTTTCCTGGTCCAACACATACGCCAAGCGGACCTCTTGCTTGCCCAAGCCGGGGGTGGCATAGAAACCGGTGGCCGGAGCCATCATCACCGTGGCACCTTCGTGACGGTGATGCTCCAGCATCCATTGACAAAACGCATCGCTATCGTCAATGGGCAGACGGGCTACCGCATAAAAGGCCCCTCCAGGCAGAGGGCATTGAACCCCTGGTAGGGCATTGAGGGCTTGGACCATGGTGTTACGGCGGGCAACGTATTCGGATCGTACGCCTTCAAAATAATCACGACCGGTATGCAGCAAGGCCGAAAGAGCCCCGGCCTGATCCAGGGTTGGCGGACTGAGCCGAGCCTGCGCGTATTTGAGAACCGTCCCCATCAATTCCCGGTTGCGGGTGATCAAAGCGCCAATGCGGGCACCGCAGGCGCTGTACATTTTGGAAGTGCTTTCGACCACCACGGCATGTTCTTCCATCCCCTCCAGACTCAAGATCGAATCGTGTTCGAGACCATCGTAAACAAATTCTCGGTAAACCTCGTCCGCAATCAAGAACAAATCATGGGCTTTGGCCAAGGCGGCCAGCCCTGCCAATTCCTGACGGGTGTACAGGGTCCCGGTCGGATTGTTGGGGTTGCAGATCATGATGGCCCGGGTTCTTGGTCCCACGGCCCCGGCCAGATCTTCGACGGCGGGCAAGGCAAAATTTTCCTCGATCAACGTGGTAAAAGGCCGCAGAACAACCCCACCCATGGCGGCAAATCCGTTGTAATTAGCGTAGAAGGGTTCCGGGATTAGAATTTCATCCCCAGGGTCAAAGCAGGCCATCATGGCCATCACCAAAGCCTCGGAACCACCGGTACTGATCAAAACATCGTCGGCACTCAGTCCGTAACCCTTTTGGTTCAGCTGCTGAGCGTAAGCCTGGCGATAAGACGCCAATCCAGCCGAATGAGAGTACGAGAGGACCTTTTCACGATAACCCGCGATACCGTCCCAAAAAGCAGGAGCGGTCGCAATATCAGGCTGCCCGATGTTGAGATGATAAACCACGGTCCCACTGCTTTTGGCAGCTTCGGCGTAAGGAACAAGCCGACGTATCGGCGATGCAGGCATACGTAGCCCGCGGTCTGAAATTTTTGGCATAAAAAAAACCCGTGCAAATGTACACGGGTTTTGGAGGTGATTTGGAGAGATTCCCCGAAAACGGGGTCTCTCTTTAGGGTTTGGTCACGGGGCTGGCCGCAGGCTTGGTTTCGGGAACACCGGGCTCCACTTTCTCAACCAGACCTGAGATGGTCAGCACCTTGGTGGCTTCCGCTGCGTTGGAAGTCACGGTCACTTGCTTGGTGAACTGACCGGGACGGCCTTGGGAATTGTAAACCGCTTTGATTTTGCCGGTTTTGCCGGGGGCGATGGGCTCACGGGTCCAATCGGGGGTAGTGCAACCGCAAGAGGCCGCCACATTGGAAATAATGAGAGCTCCTTTGCCGGTGTTCACAAATTCAAATTCGTGGGTGGCTTGAACGCCTTCCTTAATCTTGCCAAAATCGTGGTTTTCGGATTTGAACTTGATGGCGGGCTTGTCTTTGGTTTCGGTCTGAGCCAAAACGGGGAGGGCAAAGGCCAAGGTCAACAGGAACGAAAAAAAGGTTTTCATAGGTGGGATGTTTGATTAAGGTTCAAAAATAAAGATACAGACTCATAATCAACGCAAAGTCTGCCTAAAATTGTCTTGAATTATCTTTGCATCGACTTGAATCCGGCGTCTTCACTCAACGCCCCCCTCCTCATGAACCAACCGGACCTCGCCCTCACCTCCCCTTCCTCCACCCATCTTCATCAGGAGGAGCTCATCGGCGAAATACTGGCCGATTACCGCTTGGGATGGCTGAGCCGCCACGCCAGCCTTTTGGGCCGCAAAGAAGTCCTCACGGGGAAGGCCAAATTTGGGATTTTTGGGGATGGCAAAGAGCTTCCTCAATTGGCCATGGCCAAAGCCTTCAAGGCGGGGGATATCCGGACCGGCTATTACCGAGATCAAACCTTTATGTTAGCCACGGGGATGACCACCTTGGACGCCTTTTTTGCCCAATTGTATGCGCATCCCAGCCTGGAACACGAACCCGCCTCCGGGGGACGTTCCATGAACGGGCATTTTGCCACTCGGTGGTTGGACTCATCGGGTGAATTTGTGGACCTAACCCAGGGTCCCCAATCCACGGCGGATATTTCACCGACAGGGGGCCAGATGGGTCGGGGCCTTGGAATCGCCTTTGCCTCCAAATGGTATCGTCAACATACGGAACAAGCATCGCAGTCCCCGTTCAGCGTTAACGGGAACGAAATTTCTTTTGTGACCATTGGGAATGCCTCCACCAGCGAAGGGCATTTTTGGGAAACCATCAACGCCGCCGGGGTTTTGCAGGTTCCGATGATGGTATCTATTTGGGACGATGCCTATGGAATTTCGGTTCCTGCCGCCTACCAAACTACCAAAGAAAACATCGGCTCCCTGCTGCAAGGATTTCGAACCGGGCCGGACGGCAAAGGCTTCCGCTTTTATACCTGCCCGGGTTGGGATTACCCCCGCCTCTGCGCGCTTTACTTGAAGGCGGCGGATGCATGCCGCGAAGATCATATGCCGGTTTTGTTTCATGTTACGGAACTAACCCAGCCTCAAGGCCATAGCACCTCCGGATCCCATGAGCGTTACAAAAGCCCCGAACGTCTGCAGTGGGAAAAAGAAAACGATGGACTCGTCCGCATGCGTTCTTGGTTGCTGGAACAAGAATGGGCCGACGAGGCCCTCCTGGATCAAATCGAGGCCGAAGCAGCTGCCGAAGCCAAAGAAGCCCAAACCAGGGCCTACCAAGCCTTTCGTCAAAGCATCACCCCTTGGTACGATGAGGTGAACCAAGGGCTGCAGGCCTTGGCCTTGGCCCTCAGCCAATCGTCCTCCCCCGCCCTATCCTCTTTGCAGCCCCTTATCAACAACCTACAGACCGAACGCGAACCCTTGCGGCGGGACTTGATGCAGGCCCTGCGACGCAGTCTTTGGGTCGCTCACCAAAACAACCTTCATCACCACGACAACCCCGGTATTCGGGATGCCTCCAAAAATTTGCTGAATTTGCGCAGCCGCATGGAGAGCATGCATCATGTGTTCTACAATCGGGGTCTGCACAGCCTTTCGTCTTCTTCGATCAACCACCTGAACCCCGTCCCGGCCCGCTTTTCCGAAAGCTCCCCGGAGCTCAATGGATTTGAGGTTTTGAACCAATGCTTTGATTATTGGCTGGCCAACGAACCGACTTTCTTTGCACTCGGCGAGGATGTCGGCAAAATTGGCGATGTCAATCAGGGTTTTGCGGGGCTTCAAGAAAAACACGGGGAATCCCGGGTGACCGATACGGGCATCCGTGAAATGAGTATCGTGGGTCAAGGATTGGGAGCCGCCATGCGGGGCCTTCGCCCCTTGGTCGAAATTCAATACCTGGATTACCTGCTCTTTGCCCTGCAAATTCTGAGTGATGATGCCGCCACCCTGCAATACCGCAGCGCGGGTGGCCAAAAAGCCCCACTCATTGTACGAACCAGGGGGCATCGCTTGGAGGGGATCTGGCATTCCGGCTCGCCCATGGGGATGATTCTGCATTCGCTCCGGGGTATGCTGGTTTTGGTACCCCGAAACATGGTCCAGGCGGCCGGATTTTACAATACCCTGATGCATTGCGATGAACCGGCCTTGGTGGTGGAATGCCTCAACGGCTACCGACTCAAAGAAAAACGTCCCGATAACCTCCACGAATTTCGGGTGGTTCCAGGTCACGCCGAAATCCTTCGGGAAGGAAGCGACCTCACCTTGGTAACCTACGGATCTTGTTGCCGCATAGCCATGGAAGCCGCCGACTTGCTTCAAAACATGGGCCTATCGATCGAGGTGGTGGATGCCCAAAGTCTCCTTCCCTTTGATGTGACCGGGCTTTGCGCTCAATCCCTCCGCAAAACATCCCGCCTCCTCATTTTGGACGAAGATGTACCCGGCGGTGCATCGTCTTATTTGTTACAACAAATCCTGGAAGTCCAAAACGGATTTTCGTTGTTGGACTGGGCGCCGGTCACTTTGACGGCCCAAGCCCATCGACCGGCTTACGGATCGGACGGGGACTATTTCAGCAAACCATCGGTCGACGATGTGGTCGAGGCGGTTTGGGGCTTGATGTCCTGTGCCGAACCCGGCTACTATCCACCCCTGCCCACGTCTTAAGCGCCTTATCCTTCGATGGCTGCGCTCAGGCCTTGATCGCAGAGAGCGGTTTGGACCGGCAACAACTCGGCATAGGTTCCTTGTTTGACGGTGCAACGCCCTTTGAGGTGCACAATCCAAGCGCATTGCTCGGCTTGCTCCGCCTCGTGTTGGCAATAGTGCATCAGACAGCGAATTACATGATCAAAGGTGTTGATATCGTCGTTGTAAAGAACTAGTTTTTTGCCTTCGTCCTCTTGCTCAAGCAAAACCGGAAGCGATTGCTCTTTTTCGCGGGTGAGCGGCGATTGAATCATACGCCTTCCCTCTGGCCACTTTGGACCAACAACAGCGTGGTCCATCGGTTCATCTCAGCCTGCGCCATGGGCTCCAAACCCAAGGCGGCGGCCCGCTCCAAAAGGACCCCGGTATCTTCGGCATAAAAGCCACTTAGCCACAATTGCCCCCCTTCCTTGAGCCTTTGGACATACACGTGCATGTCTTCCAACAAAATGTTACGATTGATATTGGCCAAAATCAAATCGACTTTGGCTTCTTTGGACAGCGCCAAGGTTTCGGCATCCCCTTGCTGCCAAAGGCCCTCCACCTCGTTGCGCTCCGCATTTTCGGCGGCATTGGCGGCCGAACCTTCTTCGATATCCATCCCCCAGACCCATTCGGCCCCCAGGCGCTTCGCCAAGATTCCCAAAATTCCCGTCCCACAACCCATGTCCAAGACCCGAAGGCCCACCGGCAAAAAAGGAGTCTTGTTAAGGCCATCCCAACGCCGGGTTTGAACCGGTTCGCCCGGAACACCCTCCAAGGTAGGAGCTCCCAGCAACCACCAACACATCATCATGGTGGTGGGATGATGCCCTGTACCAAAAGACATACGAGGCATCACGATTAATTCGTGCGCTACATTTTCCAACGGTTCATGAAAGGGGGCGCGGATTCCAAAATGCCTTCCTAACAATACAGGCTCAAAACGGGATTCCCATTCCTTGTTCCAATTCACTTCTTCGAGGGCATGGGGTTCTTCGATGCCTAGAATCCAGTCCGGAAACTGTTCCAGAAGCCATTCCTGGCATCCTTCGCGAACCTGGCCCTGACGCCCATAGGCCTCCAATGTCCAGCCTTGTTGGCTCGTGTCCATTCCCTCAAGGGTTGGTTCGAGCATTTGAAAAGAATCGTAACCCCACTCGGCCATTTCGGAAGCCAAGGCTTCCGCTTGTTCCTCGGAGTTAACCCGGATACGCCATACCAAGAAAGGCTGCATCCTCAAGAAGCGGATAACACAATATCGGCAAAGGCCCGGATCTGCAAGGACGCACCGCCAACCAAGGCTCCGTCCACATCGGGACCGGCCAACAAATCCGCTGCGTTGGATGCGTTCACCGAACCGCCGTAAAGAATGCGTACCGCGGCAGCGGCTTCGGGTCCTCGATTCCGTAACAACCAATCGCGGATCAAGGCATGCACCTCGTTGGCCTGCTCAGGGGAGGCGGTCAAACCCGTGCCGATGGCCCAAACCGGTTCGTAAGCCAGGACCAGGGCCGAAGAATCCAAGGACAAACCCTCCCCTTGAAGACCTTCGTGGAGTTGGGTTTGGAGAACAGTCGCGTAATCTCCGCTTTGGCGTTGTTCAAGGGATTCGCCCACGCAGTAAACGGCCATCATGCCCTGCTCTTGGAGGCGGCGGATTTTCAAGCCAGCCTGTATCGACGTTTCGCCGTGGTATTGGCGGCGTTCGCTGTGCCCAACCAAAGCAAAATCACAACCGGAGGCCGAAAGCATGGCCGCCGAAACTTCACCGGTATAGGCACCGCGTTCGTGCATGGAACAGTCCTGAGCACCCATCAAAGCATGACCCCTCAATTCGGTTGCCATGAGGCCCAAGTGAGTCAGGGGCACGGCCAGGCCCCAGTCCACCCTTCGGTGGAGGCCGTCCTTGATGGTTGGCGCCATCTGACGAGCCAAGAGTCGACCCTCTTCGGGCAAGGTGTTCATTTTCCAATTGCCCAAAACAAGGGGCGTTCGTTGGTTCATCATAGCATCATTCAATATCTCACTTTTCCCAGGTCCGCTGGTAGGCACTTTGTTCAAAAACTTCCTTCAGCTTTTGCTTTTCTGTTTCATCCAAGGCGATGGATCGGCGTTGCATCACCCGTTCGGTGGTTTCACAAAATTTATCAAATCGAAAAGTCTCCATGCCTTGGATACCACCCCATCCAAAACAAGGAACGAAAGGCCGGACGAAGCCGCCTCCAAAAACATTGGCCCCCACCCCAATCACGGTTCCGGTATTGAACATGGTATTGATTCCGCATTTGGCATGATCCGCCATCACCAGGCCGCAAAATGTCAGCCCGGTACTCCGAAAGCGAGAGGTCGCGATGTCCCAAAGTTTGACAGGCTCGTAGTTGTTTTTGAGGTTGGAATTGTTGGTGTCGGCACCCCAATTGCACCAACGGCCGATCACGGAATTGCCCATAAAGCCATCGTGCCCTTTGTTGGAATAGGAATGCAAAACCGAGTTGCTGACTTCCCCCCCCACCTTGCAATAAGGCCCTACCGTCGTATCACCGTAAATTTTGGCCCCCATTTTGAGGGTCGCGTGTTCACCCAAAGCCATCGGGCCTTTGACGAGGGTACCGGGCATGATTTCAGCGTGGGCACCAACCCAAATGGGTCCATCGGTGGCATCCAATACCGCCGCCTTGACTTTGGCTGTCGGGTGCACCCAAACTTGATCGGGTTGGTAGACCACCGTATGAGGATCGCAATCCGCGCGCTCCTCCCAAGATGGCCAGGCCCATTCCCCGTCGGCTTCTTGCATTCTGGCTAAATCGGCTTTGATTTCACGACCGTTTTTCAAAAAAATATCTTCAGGATAATCCAGCAAGTTGGTTTCATGGACCCAAGGAAGCCATTCAACCCATGCTGCATCCAAAACGCCGGCATCTTCCGCCCCTGGGCGATGAACCCTCAACAAAGGACGATCCTGATAGCTCAAGCCCTGACCATCGCGAAGGCCTTCGATCGTTTCTAACAACTTTTGATCGGGCAATAGCCGAGAGTTCACGGTCAAAGCCAAGGAACGTCGGTTCCATGCCATCGCCCATTTGCGGGCCAAGGTCAGGATACCCACCCTGATTTCCTCGGGTGGCATGGTATACGTCAGCGGCAAAAGGTGAACCGCCTGCGCATCGTCCGCAAAAGAAACAAGCCCGTTCGACCTCATTCCTGCTCCCCGGAGGGGGGGGTACTTTTGCTTTTGCGAGAAGGACGAGGTGGAGGTGTAGGATCCACCACGGTCACCTGCATTTGACCTTCGGAATCCGCCTCCAACTTGAGGGTAGAACCCGGTTGGAGTTGACCGCTAATCATTTGTTCCGCCACCACATCCTCGACGTATTTCTGAATGGCTCGTTTGAGGGGCCGGGCACCAAACTGAGGGTCGTAGCCTTTTTCGGCTAACAAATCCAAGGCCGAAGGAGCCAATTCAACCTGATAACCCAGGTCTTGAATCCGCTTCAGCACCGAACCCAAAGTCAAATGGATAATCTTGGACAATTCTTCCCGGTCCAACGAATTAAAGACGATGACATCGTCAATTCGGTTCAGGAATTCCGGAGAAAAGGTTTTCTTCAGAGCACCCTGGATAACTGAGTTGCTCTCTTTGTCTTTGGCTTCGACCTTGCTGGGCGTGGTAAAACCAACCCCGGTGCCAAAATCTTTGAGCTGCCTGGAACCAATGTTCGAGGTCAAGATGATGAGGGTGTTTTTGAAATCCACCTTGCGACCCATTCCGTCGGTCAATTGGCCATCATCCAAAACTTGCAACAACAGATTGAAAATATCCGGATGCGCTTTCTCAACTTCGTCCAGCAGAATAACGGAATAGGGCTTGCGGCGGACTTTCTCCGTCAGCTGACCCCCTTCTTCGTAACCCACATAGCCCGGAGGGGCACCCACAAGTCGAGATACGGCGAATTTTTCCATATACTCGCTCATGTCAATGCGGATGAGTGCATCCTCGGTGTCAAACAAGAAGCGAGCCAGTTCCTTGGCCAATTCGGTCTTGCCAACCCCGGTTGGTCCCAGAAAAATAAAGGAACCCATGGGTTTGCGGGGATCCTTGAGCCCGGCCCTGGTCCGTAGAATCGCTTTACTAACCGCCTCCACCGCACGATCTTGTCCGATGACGCGCTGCTTGAGCTCGGAGGCCATTCGTCCAATGCGCTCGGCTTCGGTTTGGGCGATCCTTTTCACTGGAACCCCTGACATCATGGCCACCACCTCGGCGATATGATCCTCTGTGACCGTAAAGCGGCTTTTGCGGGATTCTTCTTCCCAACGTTGCTTGGCCTGCTCCAATTCTTCCAGGACACGCTTTTCGTTATCCCGAAGCTTGGCAGCTTCTTCGTAACGCTGACTCTTGACGACCTTGTTTTTTTGCTCCCGAATTTCTTCGATCGCAGCCTCCAGGCGAGTTACGTCTTCTGGCACGCGGATGTTGCCGATATGAACCCGGGCTCCTGCTTCATCCATGGCATCAATCGCCTTGTCTGGCAGAAAACGGTCGGTGATGTACCGATCGGTTAACTTAACACAAGCGCTGATGGCCTCTTCGGTGTAAACCACTTGGTGGTGGTCCTCGTACTTCTGGCGAATGTTGTTAAGAATTTGGAAAGTCTCCTCCGGCGATGGAGGATCCACCATGACTTTTTGGAATCGTCGGTCCAAGGCCCCGTCCTTTTCGATATACTGTCGGTATTCATTCAAGGTCGTGGCCCCGATGCATTGAATCTCCCCACGGGACAAGGCCGGCTTGAACATATTGCTGGCATCCAGCGAACCCGATGCACCGCCGGCTCCTACCATGGTATGAATCTCGTCGATAAAAAGAATCACATCGGGGGATTTCTCCAGCTCGTTCATCACGGCCTTCATCCTTTCCTCAAACTGACCTCGGTATTTGGTACCGGCCACCAAGGAGGATAAGTCCAGTGTAACAATTCGCTTATCAAACAAAATCCGGGAGACCTTTTTTTGATGAATTCGCAGGGCCAAACCTTCGGCAATGGCCGTTTTACCGACCCCCGGTTCTCCAATCAAGATGGGGTTGTTTTTTTTGCGGCGACTGAGTATCTGAGAAACCCTCTCAATTTCAGCATCTCTACCGATGATGGGGTCCAAACGGCCTTCCTCGGCCAACTGCGCTAGATCCCGCCCAAAATTATCCAGGACCGGGGTCTTGCTTTTGGGATTGGCCGGCTTACGGGGAAGATCACCGGCTGCCTTTTTCTCATCCTCTCCATAGGCGTCTTCGTACGAAGCCCGGGTTGTGGGCGGTGGTTCACTTCGTTCCCGACCTTCAATCATCGCATCGATTTCTTCCTTTACCAGGTCATAGGTGACATCAAATTTTTCTAAAACCCGGTTGGCAAGGCAGTCTTCTTCACGAAGAATGGACAACAATAGATGAACAGTTCCTATCAATTCGCTCTTGAAAATCTTGGCCTCCAGAAAAGTGATTTTAAGGATTTTCTCGGCCTGTTTGGTGAGAGGGATCTGATCGGCCAGCAATCCGGATTTCTCCACGCTGTTGCGCATGGAGTCTTCGACGGCCGCTTTGAGCTTGTCAAGGGGGACGCCTAGGTTACGCAGGGTCTTGATGGCCTGCCCGTCCCCTTCCCGGATCAAACCCAAGAGCAAGTGACAGGCATCGATATAATCGTGGCCAAGACGCACCGCTTCCTCGCGGCTAAAGGCAATAACATCCTTGACCTTGGGAGAGAATTTGGCGTCCATTTGGAGGGGTTTAGACAAAATTAGGAACAAAATCCGTGCCAAGGGGTTTTATCCTCCCTCAAATAGGTGCATCCGCTACCCTCCTTCGAAGGGGCTAAGACCTGTTAAGGACGACTGATCAGCACCCGGGCCGTACCCAATCCGTCTTTGTGCAAGACTTCGAGGAGGTACATCCCCGGGTTCCAGGTCCCGGTTTCCAGTTTAATAGGCGCCAGACCCGGTTCCAAGACCCTTTGATCGGACCAAACCGTCCTTCCGCTGGCATCCATGACCCGAATCCGCACATCGCCGGCGTTTTTCAACGGAATTTCCAGGTACAATTGGTCAGCAGCTGGGTTGGGATACGCTTTGAGGGCTGATTCTTCCCAACGCCCCAAGGGACGCACCGATGTCCCGGTGGAAGTCCCATAGCCGTAAACATCGCTGCGATTCCGAGGCTGTAATTTCCAGTTACTGAAATTAAAGGTCAAAATGCCTTGGATAAAGTTCAAACGCTGACGGAATGTCAGGGAATCCGTGTTGAAGTTCTGGCCCAAATCCAAACTGGACAAGGTAACGCCACCCCGAACCCTCAAACCACTGGCCTGCGCTGAGTCCGGATAGATGCTGAATTCCCCAAAATTGGAGGGCGCATCCGGGTTTTGGTTCACCACAAAAACCGAATCAAAAATCAAGAGGGAAGATTCGTGTGGCTCGGTGTAATTGTAACGACGCGCCATAATCGAATCAATGGGCACCCTGAAGGCTTGGTAGGGCTGACCAGGAGCAATGTAATCGTAGTCCAATACCTCCAAGGTCGTTATCCCAAAATCCTCCACCACCAACGCTTTTTTGATCCAAATACTGTCCCCACGAAGCCGCGTATCAATATCGGTGGACCCGTTGTTATCGGGGCGCAGGGTAATCCCGGTCCACGGACCAACCCCATCTTGGAAAATAATGCGACCATAATCCGAAGGATCCAAGGTGGACATAATGCGTCCACGCAATTGCATGCTGTCCAAAACTACATCGGCAAAGATGGAACGGCCTCCAACGACCGGGGTTTCCTGAATCTCGGATACCCGGTTGATGCCACCGTTCATGACCCTAAACAAGCCAAAGGACTGAATGGTATCGGGTTGCACCCCGTTGTTATTTTGGTTATCGGTTGCGCGGATGTAATAATGGTAATACGCCCCGTTCTGGGTGAAAACCGAGCCCGGAATGGTCGCCTGAAAAGAATCCGGGGCCACCAAAGTCATAGGCAAGGAATCGTAAACCCCTCCGTTCACACCGGGGGCATAAAATAGCTTGGAGGAGGCTACCGAGCCATCCAAGTCGACAATACGGGCACCAATGGTAACCGGATTGGAGGTTCTGGGGACCGCTGGAGTCGCTTTCCATCGACTAATGAAAGGAGGAGAGGCCATGACCGCACCCAAATCAGAAGGCGTCAGGGGAATAATTTCGTAACGAGGGTACAGGGTTCCAAAATTGGTTTCGGTGATCACACCGCGCATGTGCGAAAAGACCTTGCCCTGCTGTACAAAAACCGGAGCACCTGGATTGGGTGGAACGGATGCCGTGGAAGACACAAAAGGAGGGCGGAAAAAACGGACTGCATCCCGAACATTGATCTCGGAACCAGAAGCATCTCGAAGCATCCAACTCACCCGTCCTCCACTGAACGTGCTGACATTGGTCACCAAAACATTGTTAAACTGAACATACATGCCCTCGTAACCCTCTCCGGTTGGCTTTTGGATTTGCTGAGGAACGGCCGGGTTGTTGGGGTCGTAAACCATGAACAAATTCATGAAGGAAGGGCGAGGTGCCGGTGGGGTCGCAAAACCCAAAACCGAACTGGCCACCCCAATTAAATTCAACTGGGTTTCCCCTGAATTGGGGGAGGCATCTTGGTACTCCGCCACCACCCCGGTGCATTCAACAATGTTCCCTACTTGAAAATTGCTAAAAAAGCCCACGGCCGAAGAATCGGCCAGGTTGGGCAGACGGACCAAGAGTCCCTTCCAGACCCCATCGGCCAAGCCCATGGTATCCACCAGGTAGGTCGCCTTCCAATTGGCACTCAAGGCATGGTCCCTGGGGTTTAGAATCACCAGACCCCGAACCCGGACCGTATCCCCGGCGTACCTCGACAAGGTTTTGCCCGTCAACAGCGTATCGGGATGCACCCATTGGATGGAATCGATGGAACGCAGGGGGAAACCCTGACCCATGGCCTGTGGCAGGAAGCCAAGTCCGAGTAGGAAGGTTGCCAAGGCGATAAAGGAAGGAAATTTCAAACGCATAATCGAGGGTTTGGGGGTTGAAAATGGCGCTCCGTCCGGCAAATCCGGACGAAGCGCTGCAAAAGTAAGGTCCATGCGTAAAGTTCTTATCAATATTTGATTCAAGGCCCCACCACCCAGCGGACCCAAACGGTCGTTCTCCCCGCTCTTTGGATCCCAACCCTGTAAATTCCAGGGGCTAAATCGGGACCAGGGTTGGCACCGGGCCTAAGGTGCATGGTATAGCTGGTTTGTCCGTCCCTACCCAAGACCAAGGGGTGCCAGGTCAGTACCATATCCTCCTCAACGGGTTTGATTGGGTTCCAATAAAGGTTTTGACCATGGAGCCATGGGTTGGGGCCCAAGCCCCAAGTAGAGAGTTCATGCGGTTCTTCGAAGGAAGCCTCTGGGCTGGTTGAACTCACCAAACGCCCCCCAGGAGTGGAGCCGCATCGGTCTTTCCACTGTTTGAGCCGTGTCTTGGCGGCCAGGACCGCAGGCTCGGAAGCTCCTCCTCCTTGTTCGCACCATTCCATGATCTCCAAGGACCAACCGTACCAAGCATCGCGAGGGATGGAAAAAGGGTTCCAGCGATGGCAGGTGACCTCCATCAAAGAGCAAGTCGCATTCCATGTTTGGAGCAGGGCCTGCCTTTGGGCAGGCAAGGGGTCGTTGAGGTCCAAGGCCCCTCTGTTCAATCCGTTCAACATCGAGTTCAAGGAATCCAGATACCAAGGGGTCACAAAGGGAATTCTACTTTCGCGGAAATAAGATGGACCACCCCCCGTGGCTTGACGGGTCATGCACAGAGCCGATGAAGACGGAGAAATACCGCGAAGGATGACCAAGGGATTCCCATCCCAATCCAACAACGACGAAAGAGAAGGCGGATGTTGGTACGGCATGCGGTTGCCATGGGTTTCCAAACCGTAGAACCCACCGGCTTGGGGTAAGAGGTACTGCAGGGCCAAACCACTCAACATTCCAGACAAAGCAGTTCCGTTCCCCGAAAATGTATTGTTACCGTTTCGGAGGTACAGTAAATCCGCTTCTTCGATGTGCAAAGCGCGCCCGTTATCTCCAAAGAAATTCATCGCTCCATCCCCTAGCCAAACCTGGGTGTTTCCGGCATACCAGGCCGTTTGGTTACGAGTCCATTCATTGCACAAGGCCTCCACTCGCATCACCCCAAAACTCATCAAAGCATTCGTATTGGAATCCAACCGGCATTCCTGCAGACGTAAACGGGCGCCTCCCTGCCCCATCAAATCCAACCCCACCCCGTTGGCCAACCATACCGATCCAAAAGCCCTGTTCATTTGAAGGAGATCAAAGGCTTTCCAACCGATGCGGTTGTTTTCAAAACGACAATGGATTAAATCCACCGCGGAATGATGCGTCACCAAGCCGGTATCGTTCCCCGCAAAACGGACGCTGACCAAACGAATCCTTCGTTGCATAGGAGCGTTCAAGCGACGCAAGGCGCATTGCATAAAAGTCAATTCGCATTCTTCCATCGATAGATCCCCGCTTCCTTGCAGGGTCCACACGCCACCACGTGCCCCGATCCGCTCTTGACCCAATCGGCATTGACGAACGGTAACCGGTCCAGCACAAGACCATTGGGCCCCTGGCATCCAGCGAACCCGGCAGCTATCCAGCACAATCGGCATACTGGGTTCATCCAAGGACCAATGCCCGCTAATGCGCAATCGTTCGTGGTCCCGGTGGCGACCCCTCATTTCCAAGGATGCACCGGGATAAACAGTCCAGCGTGATGACCTGCCACCGTTTGCTTGAACCCACAGCCTACCTCCTCCTCGGGGTCTAAAAACGGTACCAGGATGCAGAATCACCTGGCCATGTATTTCCAACAGGGAGGAATCCCCGTCCAAGTCCACCACCGCACCGGGGTACATTTCCAAAACCGAGCCGCTATCCATCAAAAGTCGATACCCATTCCTGATCCATAGCCGACTCCCGCTTCGTAACACCAAACGAGAACCTGCCCCAAAACGGGCACAAGATTTTTCCCAACCTCGGTAGCCCAAAGGCCTGCCCAATTCGACGAGGGAGCGAGACCCCGCATCCACCGTTACCGAATCGCAAGCCACCGAAAGCGTACGGATTTCACGGTCGGCGTTGGTTGGCAAATCAGGCAAGGACGGAACATCGTGAACCATCAAGTTACCACCGGCCAAAATCCGTAACACAGATCCTGAACCCAAAACCAGCGAAGGGATGCGCACCAGGCTATTAAAAGGAAGCAGCGGCGTACTCAAAACATGCCAACCCAGCTGGAAGGTGTCTCCAGCTGTCACATGTGTGTTGTGACGCATCGGCACCATCGAGGAACGCAACCAATTTCGAAGGGTGCCTGACCAGGTTCGGTACACCATGGCATGGGGATCGTTGGCATGGGTTTCGGACCAATGTGGGCGATGCAACCAACGCTCAAAGGAATTGGGATCAAAGGGAATATTCAACCCTAGGGCCGATGTAAAAACCGAAGTGTCCAAATTCAAGGCTGAAACCGTGCTTACAAAGCTGTGAATCGATACCCATTCGACCGATTCTACAAAGCGGTTGCTTACCTGCATGCCCATGGTGGAATAATCACCAGGAGCATAATCCAACCCCATGCGGGGAACGGTATTGCGTACCGAGTAGACGCCCAAACGATTTCGTAGGTGATGAGCATTCCAAGCCCTCTCCAACCTGCCGCGATATCGATGAGAAATAATCAGCATGGCGCTGTGTTTGGAAGCCATAATCCAGGGCGCCAACAGGGGAAACAACGTGGCCGCCAAGGAATGGATGGTGCGATTCAGGGCCAGGGCTCCAAGACCCTGGAGGTAGAGCGCGTATTGTTTCTGGATATCTGAGAAATTGGATTGAATATCGTTCCCTGCCAAATAAACCGTATCGTAGGCGGGGACCCTGGGCGAATGAACAACGATGCGGCCTTGGTTGCGGAACAAAACCATGCGTTGGGAACCGATATCCCGAAAAGACCGAAAAGGAAGAGGAAAGGAATGCGGCGCCCAGACGGCCGATTCCAAAGCAAAGGCCGGCTCACCATCTCGTATGGTATCGAAGGGAGCTTGAGCATGCCGGCCTTGACGCTGTCCGGTTAAGCTGCCGTTGGTGATTGCATAATTCCGCGTGTCTCGGGGCAGTCCCAACGAGTCCAGCAAACGTTTCAGCGCCTGGTGTTGCTGTTCCAAGGGGGCGTCCACATGGTAGGTTAACATCTGCGCGGCCGCCGGAGATCGTAACACATATTGAAGTTGTTGCCGCTGGGTTTCCATACGGCCCAGCAGGTTGCCCCTCTGAACCCCATCCAGCAAGGCGTTCTGCACGCTAAGAGGAATATTGGCCCCGGCATGCGGGGTGGACAACGTCCCAAACGATGCCACGTCGTGGCAACAACCGTTCAATTCCATTTGTCGCAAAGCAACACGGGCAATCAACCCACCCATGCTGGCCCCCAAAACATGCATGGTACTCGGAAAAGAAGGGCTTTGCAAGGCCGCTCGTGTTGAGTCGGTTATTCGTTTGACCTGTTCCAAAATCGAGATCAGGGCCAGCGCGTTTTTTTCAACAGACGCATGGTTGGTTTCGTAATCCACAAAAACCAGATCCATGCCTTCCCTGTCCAACGAATCCAATAGGTGGGGCAATTCCCCCAATTGGGCATAGCGGGCCGGAAAAAATCCCGTACTCATGCTGGCCCAGTTAAGATCCCCGTAACCGTTTTGATCCCCGGGTACGGATTCAGGGAAACCGTTTACCCAGGTTGCTCCCTCAAAACCCTCCACAAGAATCAATGGTTGTAGCAAACCAAAAGGAGTGTGACGAGATCGCTTCACAAAGGCCACCGCACGACCGGGGGGCTGACTGCGGTTGGGGTTGCAAACCGGTGTTCCACTCACCAAAATCCGATCCGGATTTCCCATCTTTAACTCCACCCATTGGAGAGGCAAATGGGTGATGGCATCCCCTAGGTTTTGGCCTACCGCGTTGCGCCACCTCAAGCGCAATGTTTTGGGGCCAAAGGAAGCATACGACCAAGTGACCAACTGATGCGGATAGACCCTCCTCCATCCATTCCCATCGTCGGTATCCAGCCAAAGCGAGCTGAGGGAATCGTTGCTGACCCAAAAAGCCTGCGGTATCATTAAACGCAAGGGCTGATGAGCCCTCGTTCCGTACAAGACATCCCGGTCTGCGACCGCCTGAACAAAACGCATCGTTTTGGACCATCCGCTGAGAACGCGGGCCGTATCCGCTTGCAAGACGGTATCCAACACCAAATAAGGAGGATTGGAACCGGGCGGAAACCACAAGGTATCTCGAATCCTTTGAGGAGCCAAAGCCAACCGAAGTCGATCGCTCAAACTATCGTAGACCATGTACCCATGATCGATCGCAGAATCCTGAATCTCGCGATAGACCAAATTCATAACACGCAATTGCACATCCATTTGGGGTACTCGTTGATAGGTCGCAAGATTCCATTGACCCTGGTAACGAACGGTATCGGCGTATCCGCTTAGGTGGTTGGGGTGTAAGCGCATGGCAGGAGCGGGATGATAGGCTCCAAAAAAGAAGAGACGGTAGTATTGATCCCAATCCGTAACATCCGCCGAATCCTGACGATTCGCGGTGTATCGATCGGGGTTTAATCCGGTGGTGGATCGAAACAGCGAAAGCGGACTACGGTCCACCAGGAATTTTTCGGGGACATAGGGTTGTAATAAGTCGTATCGCTGGATATGACGGGTTTCGGCAATGCTTTGGGCCTTCATCCCAAAGACGCCACCTAGGAAGCTGGCAAAGGCCAAAAGAGTGCCTTTCCAGGGAAGTATTGTTTCCATGGTTCATAAATCAAAAGTGAAGAGTCGACGTTGGGGCAGATTCAATAAAGCCAACAACTACCCCATGGGTCCATCGAACCAAGGGGTCAGCGGCTGATAAGGGTGGCTCTAACCCGTTGGTTAGGGCGCCCATGACCACTCCGTCACACGAAGTGGTTCCAACACAAAAACCGTATCCAAGAAACGGGGAGGCGCGTTGGGCCCAGCCAAGTAGGTACCCTCTACAACCAACGGCGTACCGCTCACCCAAGGGAATGTCCGTACGATGGTATCCGCTTGATAAATGAACTCCGAGCGGCTCCCCACCAAAAGGTTCATCATGCCACCGGGAGTCATTCCTGTTAAATCAAGTTGCAAACGCAACCACGCCTTCGCGGGGATTTCGATGCGCAATTGAGTCATCCCATAACCGCTGATTTGGGGCATGTTGGGTGGTTGAACCAAGTGCGGAGGCAAAGAATCCATGAACAAACGCAAATGGCTAGGCAACAAATCCGACGACAGGGCGTGATCAAAAGATCCGGAATCATCGGTGCGTAGGCGGGCCAAGGTATCATACCCGCCCACCAAGGCCGGTGCACATACCAAAAGGGTCAGGGATTGACCTGGACTCTGTCCGGTTCCCGCCAAGACAACCCTTCCCTCAAAACGGTACGTGGGCTTCCATTCTGCTTCCTTTGAACAGCCGAATCCCAGGCCTAGCCATGCCCATACGCCCCATATTCCCCATCGTGACCGGTTTCGTAAATGTTTTGTTAGCATACCGCAAAAATGCTAGGCCTTTTGCTTTTGATCCGTATGCGAACGCTTCGCAACGCTTAATTTGCCTACCTAACATGCCATTCAAGCCAAGGACTTTAGGGCGTCCCCTGGGGCTGGTAGGACCCGTTCACATCCCCTTTGCACAGGGCCCGGATCGTTCCCGGAACCCCAGGGACTCCGGCCATCCAGGGTCCAGGGTTGTCGTCCACCCAATCCCCACCCGCAAAACTCCCCACCATTCCTGCGCTTCGGCGATTGACCAAAAGGGCATCCGTATTGTTGACCGCACCGTTACCGTTCACATCCGCCGCCTTGAATCGCAGGGGGCTGAGCGTCACCAAAGAGGCGAAAGCCCTGCTAATACCCAAGGCATCGGTTGCATTGACCCCGCCCCAGGGAACCGCATAAGTCCAGCTCGGCTGCACGGCCAAGGGCCCCAGGTTATTCCAACCAAAAGAGCCCAGCGAATCCGTCAAACCAAAGGCTCGCCATTGCAAAGCCGTATCACGCAGCTCCACCATCGTCCCCCGCAGGGGCGTTCCCGCTGTGTTATCGTAAATCAAGCGTCCCGATAAGGCATAGCAACCTCCGCTGTTTCGAATTTGCCCACTGTAACACAAGAGAGGCAACACCTGACCCTGCCCAACCAACGCCTGGCATCGACTGTTCAAGGTATCCCAAACCAGGACGGGACCCGTTGAAGGCCCATTCACCCCGGCCGGCCAAACCAACCCAAGGCGCATCAGAACCCCCGCATTCCAAGAAACGGGCGACGCGGATGTCCAATTCAAGATCAAGGAATCGGTGTAAAGTGCGCTCCCCACCGGCGGATAGGTTTGAACCTGCAGTCCAGCCGCTTGGGCAGCCAAGGAGTTCCAACCTGTTAGCCTAAGCATCCCCGGGGGGAAATCCAATTTGAGTCGAAGCGAACGAAGCCCGGTGAATTCACTGTTCAAAATATCCAAGCCCAGACTATCGCCGGGGCAGCCTTCCACCGAAGAAAGGTGAACCGCGTTGCTCGCAATCCCCAGAAGGCGCTCGGGTGCAAAAGCGCCGCAAACAGCTCGCGGGTTCAGCGCCATCACCGACCAGCGGTAAACCCGGTTGCTCAGCAATTGACCCGTACCGTTGTACAAAAAAGTGGTATCGTTCACCCAAATATCCTCCACCGTAGTTCCCAACCATCGGATACGTAACACATAAGCCGTTGCACCGGGCACCGCCTTCCAACGAAACCTCAAGAAATGCAGGGGCCTACCGAAGGTGCTATCCAAGGGTTCGATCAAAGAAGGAACCCCTACCGTCGAATCGTAAACGGGCATGGCAGGGCTTAGCAAATAGGAACGCGGCCCGGTGGATGTGACCGTCGCCCGCATGGCCGCCTTTTGTTCCACCGTGAACGAATCCTGGCAGGCATCGTTGGCATAACTCATGTACAATCGACCCAGCGGCTGAAAAGCATCACTGTTGATATCCACGGCTGCTCCCCCGCCGTTGGGGCAATTCCATCGCGCATCCCGAAAATCCGCCGGTGTATCGCAAAAACGATCCCCAGCCGTCGCACAATTGGACGGCAAACGCGGGGCCGTTTCGTTGGGATTGCGGGTTACGCGTTCGGCCCAAGTGGCCTGCGGATTGGATGATGTTTGGTCAAAGGGATGGGGCAGGTTCAAAAAATGCCCCATCTCATGCGCAAGGGTTGAATTCCCCGGGTTGGAACAAGCCAGGGCCATGTAAATCGCCCCTTGACGGTTGGTCTGGGCGGGGGACCCCGTGCCGGGATAATACGCAAAGCCACAAAGAGACATGGCCGACAAACTCAAAAAATACACGTTGATACTCCCCGCAACATTGTATTGGGTGTTGATCTGATCCACGGTCCCAAAATTGGGTAGGTTGTACCAGGCCGAGTTGTTAATCAAATTGGGATTGCCTTTCCAGTAAAACTGAATTCCGGTGCTACGAAATTTTTGGTTCAATTCACAAAGGATGGTGGCAAAAGTCGAAAGGGGGTAACGACCCGATCCGTTGTTATTCGCCAACAAATGCAATTGGAGGGGGAGATAAATGACGGTGGCATTGTTCTCGGTCCCGTACACGGGCTCCAAAAGGCCCTCCCGTCGTAGATTTTCGATGTACGAAAAAACGGAGGGCGGCGCAGGGCCTGTTCCGCAGGGATTTAGGTTGATGATTCCCTGCCCTCGGGCCCAAGCGCCCCACCCGAGAAGGATCCAGGCCAACAAGAGTTTTTTCATGACGCAGGATTTCATTTCCCTAAATTAGGCAGAACAAGTCCGAATAATACGCCCAATCTATCAAGGAAAACAAGAGCCTACAAGAAAATATCATGCCATAAAAAAGCCCACGATTGGGGTCGTGGGCTTGATAGGTGATGTCGGGGTGGCCAGATTCGAACTGACGGCCTCCTGCTCCCAAAGCAGGCGCGATACCGGGCTACGCTACACCCCGAAAAGTCGGCAAATATACACGGAAAAGAGGCTTGATGGCCTTCGTGAAGGGTCGGTTATGAATTCGCCCAAAACAAGAACCATGAAGCGGACTAGGAACCTAGCCGGAACAAGAGGTGCCTGCCACATGGTCCAGACCTTCCACCGAACGAAGGGCCGAATACCCCCCTTCGATATTCACCAGGTTGGTATAGCCCCGGGATTCCAGCAAGGAGACCAAAATAAGGGAACGGTAACCCCCAGCGCAATGCACCAAGGTCTTTTGGGTGGGCAGCATAGGCGGCTGGGCGGTTAAAACATCGTCCAAGGGGTACAAAATAGCTTGCTTCAGGTGACCGGCGTTGTATTCACCGGGACGCCGGGCATCCAAAACCAGGGGAGAACCGTCTGCCAAAAGGCCAGGAACATCCTGCGCTGCCACGGAAGCGGTGCTCTGTACCTCAAAATCGGCTTGCTGCCAAGCTGCAACACCGCCCTGCAAATAACCCAGGGCCTGGTGATAGCCAACGCGGGCCAGGCGGGTCACCGCTTCCTTTTCGCGGCCTTCTTCGACCACCAAGAGGAATTTTTGGTGAATATCAGGGAATATACTGCCCACCCAGGGGGCGAATTGCCCATCCAGCCCAACAAAAATGGAACCGGGTAGGTGCGCGTGGGCATAGGCCGACGGGGATCGGGTATCCAAGAGGACCACCGACGGATCAGCCGCCAAGGTTTTGAACTGAACAGGCCCCAAGGGTTGGAGTCCCCGGTCCAAAACAAGGTCCAAGGACTCGTAACCCGCTTTGTTAAAATGCACATTGTGAGGGAAATAAGCCGGTGGGGCGGCAATTCCGGTGGTCAATTCCTTCACAAAAGCCTCTTCGGTCATCTGGTCTTGAAGGGCGTAGTTGACCTCCTTCTGGTGTCCCAAGGTATCAAAGGTTTCTTTGCTCATGTTTTTGCCACAGGCCGAACCGGCACCGTGGGCGGGGTAAACCAGCACAGAGTCCGGCAAAGGCATGATTTTGGAACGCAAGGAACGGTAGAGGGTGGCGGCCATTTCCTGGGGGGTGGCGGTGGCTCCCGCGGCCAAATCGGGACGGCCCACATCGCCGATAAAGAGGGTATCCCCGCTAAACAAGGCATGCGGCTGACCCTCTTCGTCCCGCAACAAATAGCACGTACTCTCCGGCGTATGCCCCGGCGTATGCAGAACTTCGAGGCTCAGTTTCCCGAACCGCAACACCTCCCCATCCTCGGCGATATGCGCCTCAAACCCCGGCTTCGCCTCCGGGCCAAAAACCACCTTGGCCCCGGTCGCCGCCGCCAAATCCAGGTGTCCCGAAACAAAATCGGCATGGAAATGGGTCTCAATCACGTATTTGAAGCGGGCCCCGTCCTGTTCGGCACGCTGTAGATAGGCGTCCACTTCACGCAGAGGATCTATCACGACGGCTTCCCCTTCGCTTTCGATGTAGTAGGCCCCTTGGGCCAGGCAAGACGTGTAGAGCTGCTGTAATTTCATGGCAAAGGGGCGTTTAGGCCACAAAAATAGGGCCCGAAGGCCCTAAATCTTGAAACCCAGCGGTGAGAGAGGGATTCGAACCCTCGGTACAGTTTCCCGTACGACAGTTTAGCAAACTGTTGGTTTCAGCCACTCACCCATCTCACCTGTTGCCCTTGGAATGCGCCCTGACGGGCCAAAGGACCGCAAATATACGTTCAAAAAGCTACCCAAAAACGTATCATAGACGAAACAAAAGGTCCATTTTCTAAAAAGCGATGTCCTCAATTTTGGGAATAAAACCAAGTACCCATGTTCAACAAAAAGTAATTTCAAAAGCCCATCTCTGCAAGAATATCAAACACTATACCCAAGAACGATGCCGAACACTCGTCCAATGTTTACCCATCGGCACACCTGAATCAGGCTCAAAGTTGCCTTGATCTTAATTAACAATCAAAAATTTACATAAATATAACTGAACGGATAAATCAGCAACAAACAAGTCCGCTGTTCTTTATAAAATAAAAACTCGAAGCTTTTTATTATTCTGTTGACCAAAAACTAAATTAACTTGGAAACAACATGCATTTCCCGTCGACCCCGCTGTGCCTGCAGTTGGCGGAATAGCCTCCTTGGTTGACGCAGACGCAGCATTCGGACTGAAAGATTATTTAAAAAAATAATAACAAAAAAAATAACATGAAGAACATTTTACAATTAATTATTTTTACGTGCCTGATGTGTGGGATTGGGGGGGTGAAGGGGCAGACATATTTTGATATGTCAACAGGTAATTACAGCCAAAATTTCAATGGAATAACAACATTGCCAACCAATTTTAGTACAGTAGCTGTTTTAAATACAGGTTCTATTCCAATAGCTACTAAAACAACAACAGCTTCCTCAAGTGCGCTAAGTGTGGTTGGAACTTCGGCTGCGATTGGAATAAATGCCACCACCTCCACAAGATTGGTTTTTCTCACTACCGGGTCTACAGATAATTCATCAGCTATTGCTGTAGATTTAAACCTAAATTTTACCTCTAGAACGGCTGAAACTTTAAGTTATACAGCATCAACCATCTTTAATTCAACTGGTAATCGAGTTGGATCCCTTAAGGTATATTATTCCCTTGATGGCACTACATGGACTGAATTGACGGGAACCAATTTACCCTATGCCGCAACCAATAATGTTGTTGGTAGTGGTGCCGTAAGTATTTCATTACCAAGTGCCTTAAATAATCAAGCTACTGTGAAATTACGATTTTATTACCATAACGGTTCAGGAGGTTCAATAGGTTCAAGGCCAAAAATAGGTATTGATGACTTATCGGTAACCTCAACAGCCTCTGCCTCTGCCTCATCTTCATCAAACATCATTGCCAATACTGGTTTTACCTATCCAACCAACATTGATTATACGGCTTATCAAGGAACCACTTTAACCACAGGTAATTCACTTGAAGTGGGCCAATTCACTATCCAAGATGGAGGAGGAAGCGCTGATGCGGATGCTTTAACCACACAATTAACCGCCCTTACATTATCGGTTGCTAATTCAAGTGGTTCAAGACGTATTGCCTTATTTGATGGTAGTACCAATGTAGCTGAAGTGACAGGTAGTTCTTCAGCAGCGTTTACAGGTTTAACTCTTTCTGCTGCTGATGATGGGAGTAAGACTTTTTCAGTGCGGGTAAGTTTTTTAAGCAGTGTAACAGATAACCAACAATTTTCATTCACTGTCAATTCAGCAACAGCCAATAGTTCAGGCTCAACCTTTGCGGCTGCCAATGCTGGTGCAGCTGCTACCTCAACCACAGGAGACATTAATAGAATAGAAGTAGCAACAACGGATATTATTTTTGATCAAAATGTGAGCAATGTAGCGGAAAATGCAGTGATGAGTCCTTCTCCTACAGTAAGAGCAGTAGATGACAATGTTAATTTTGATTTAGACAATACATCAAATGTAGTGCTGAGCGTCACAACAGGTTCTACCACATTTGGAGGTTCTGCAACAACCACGGTTGCCATGGTGGCTGGTGTGGCTACTTTCAGCAATTTGGTATTTGCAGCTGCTGCTAATTCAAATAACTTAACAGCCACACAAGGTTCGTTTACCGATGTGAGTTCAAGTTTTAATGTTACTGCATCAGCACCTGAAATAAATGTAAAACAAAATGTTACCAATTTGGCATCGGGAAGTGGAAGCCATGCAGCGGGTAGTGTTGTGTCTGGTAATTCGGGTTCTGCAATTACCTTTACCATTGAAAATTTGGGTTCTGCCAATTTAACCTATTCAAGTATTACTAATTCTAATACTACAGATTTTACATTAGACTTATCCGGTACCAGCACACCAATAGTTCCGAGCGGCACAACAACATTTACGGTAACTTTTAACCCAACTACAGCAGGGGCTAAGTCAACAACCATTTCAATCAATAATAATGATGCCGACGAAGGCACTTATACATTTACGGTTACAGGTACCGGTACAGTTTCATCTGAATCCAATATAATTACCAATAGTGGTTATACATATACGAGCAATGTTAATTATGCAGGTTTTCAAACTGCAAGTACATTAACGGTGGGGAACTCTGTAGGAGTTCATGGTTTGATTATTCAAGATGGGGCTGGTTCGGCTGATGCTGATAATTTGGGAACAACGTTAACGGCAATTTCATTTACCACAGGAGGTTCAACCGCTATTAGAACAGCTGCTTTATTCGATGGAACAACGAATATTTCGGAAGTATCAGTAAATGGAGCAACTACAATATCATTCAGCAGCTTAACATTGAGTGCTACTGATGGATCTACTAAAAATTTCGAACTTAGAGTTACCTATCAAGCAACAGTAACCGATAACGAACAAATTACCTTTACTGTAAGTTCGGCAACTTCCTCTTCAACCACTTCGGGTTTTGCTGCTGCAAATGCAGGAGCGGCTGCATCAACCGCAACCAGTGATATCAACAGATTGGAAGTGACCGCTGATAGATTGGCTTGGGTTCAACAACCATCAGCGGTAATTACCGAAGTAAATATGTCACCATCTCCAACTATTTCTGCAAATGATGCCAACAGCAACAGAGATTTGGATTATTATTCAACTATAACACTTACTTCTTCTGCTTCAACCATTTCTGCTGGAGGTTCTGTGGCAGCAATATCAGGTCTTGCTACTTTCAGCGGATTGCAATTTTCGTCCACTGGAACGGGAGTAACTTTATCCGGTGATGATGGCTCGTTAACTTCAACAGGAAATAGCAGTGGATTTAATGTTACTGTTCAAGCCCCTGGAATTTTATTATTGGAAGATAATTTTACGGCTACAAATAGCGCTTTGACTTCTAACAATTGGGCTCAATCTGGATCAACTAGTACTAATCCCATCACCACGGGTAATGGCAATGGATTAACCTATACAAACTATGGTTCAAGTAATTTAGGTAATGCGGCAATAATGACTAATACAGGTCAAGATGTTTATAGAACCTTTACGCAACAAAATAGTCCTAATACTATTTACTCTTCTTTTTTGGTAAGTGTTTCTGCGGCTCAAAGTGGTGATTACATTTTTGCTTTTGCTGATTCTACTCAAACTAATTATAGAGCAAGAACCTTTATCAAGGCCTCGGCAAATTCTGGTTTTATTAATTTTGGCATAAGTAATACTGGAACTACTGCTAACTACAAATCTCCTCCAACAGATTACGCGCTTAATACTACACACTTAGTTGTTGTAAAATATACTTTTACTTCAGGATCATCAGCAACAGCTACTGTTTTCATTAATCCTAATACATCAACCGAGCCTTCATCAGGTGAAGTGAGCTTTACAGATAATACCGTTGGCAATGTACCAGCTCATATCAGGTCTTTCACGATTAGACAAGGCACCTCTAACTTGGCGCCGACCCTGGTTTTGGATGGAATAAGAATTGCAACAAATTGGGGGGCATTAATGGGAAATCCTCAATATACCAGCTCAACCGATATTGCTGAGGGTAACTATAATAATATTAATGTAATTTCTGGTGCTTTGACAGCCACTGGAAATGTTTCTGTTAATGGGACAACCGCAAATAACGGTGTGATTGCTATTGGTGCAAATACATTAACTGTAAACGGTGCGGTATCAGGTTCAGGAACTTTTACAGGTGGCTCTTCCTCAAATTTAACCATTACAGGCACAAGTGGAACCATCAATTTTGATCAAACAACACCTGGAATCACCAATGTTCTAAAAAACTTGACGCTTAGTGGAAGCGGAACTACCACCTTAGGAAATGCATTAAATATTACTGGCGGGGCGACACCAGGGGTTATCACCTTTGGAAGTGGGGCCACCGCAACATTGGCCACTGGAGGCAACTTGACCTTGGCCTCGGATGCCAACGGCACGGCGGTGGTGATCGGCGGAACCAACAGCGATATCACTGGGAATGTGACGGTTCAACGGTATCTGCCTTGGAGCGGTGCCAATCACAACGGTTTTCGTTTCGTTGGGCATCCCTTGAGAACGAATCCGGCACTCAACACCGTCATCAACCTCCCCTCGGCCAGCAATACGGTGATTGACTATAACAACGCCAGCAATAGCTATGCCGCCGTCAGCGATCGTACCACCACTTGGCCTCAGGCCACTGGTTACGGGGTCTGGACCAATGATTCGAATACCCTGGTATTCAACGGGGAATTGCAATTGAGCGCCGTGCCGGCTGTTTCCATGGGAACGGCCACCAACCGGTGGAACTACGTTTCCAATCCCTTCCCCTCGGTGATGGATTGGCACGAAGTCACCAAGACCAACCTTGAAGAAACCATTTATCGTTGGGACAAAAGCACGGCCACACTCTCAGCGGGCAGCAACGTGGCGGCCGGAACCTGGGGAACCTACGTTCAATCCACGCAGGTATCGGCCAACGGGGGGTCCCGTTACATGGCGCCTATGCAGGGCTTTATGGTGCAGGCTAGCAGCGGCGCCTCATCGGCTTCTTTGGCTTATCCAAGCAGCGCCCGCGTTGACCAATCGGCTACTTATGTTCGCCAACAACAGACCGCCGAGGTGGCCAGGGCTTCGGTGACGCATACCGCTTCGGGCTTTGGCTTGGAAACCGTGCTTTGCTTCCTGCCCCAAGCCACCACCGCCTACGATCCTGACCTTGAAGCCCGATACCTTAGCGATGGAGTATCGGCCAGCCAGGACCTCTACACCCAGGATGCCCAGGGTCAAACCTATTCCATCCAGTCTTTGCCGGAGTTGTCCTTTCAAAACACCACCCGCATCCCTCTGCACCTGACCCATACCCAAGCCGGCGCGGCCTATACATGGAATATGGACCTCAGCAGTCTGAGCAGCGGGCATGCCTCCTGGTTGGAAGACACCCGCCTGGGCACCCTCACCCCCGTTGTAAGCGGACAGCCTCTGACCTTCACGGCCCAGCCCGGGGATGCGGTAGATCGTTTTCATTGGGTCTTTGCGGCCCAGGGGACGGCGTTCCAAGCCTTGGAGTCTGCCGAAAAAGTCACCGCCCACCTATCCGACGGTCGCCTAGGTCTAAGGGGGTTGCGTCAGGGCCCTGCCACCATCCAATGGATGGATTTGAGTGGGCGCTTGCTCAGCACCCAGACCCTCAACGACCCGGATGCTACCTACGATAGCCCCGCCAACCTCCTGGAAGGAACCTACTACCTCCTGCGGGTCCAAAGCCCTCAGGGCCAGTATCACTACCGCCTGCGGCGCTAAGCCCCTCGTTTTTTCGTTCCCTATTACGCTCCAAAAATTACGCTCCAAAAATCCTACGATGATGCCCAATCGCCTTGAAACCAAACCCACGTCCCCCCTTCCTTCCGGCCTGCATCTTGCCTTGCTGCTTGGGGTTCTCCTGATGCTCACCCGAGGAGCGAATGCTCAACCGCCTCCGCCCGATGACCCCAACAATGTGAACGGTGGCGCCGGGGTGCCTATCGACGGAGGATTGAGCATTCTGATGGCGGCCGGGGCCGGCCTGGGTCTGAAGAAGGCCTGGGACGCTCGAAAATCCACCCCAACAGAAGGCGACTCCGAGGCAAGCGACGAAGAGCAGTCAGCGACCGCTGGACCTTTGGATTCCTAAGGCCCCTTGAAGGCTTGGTGTTTACCTTTGAAGGTCAACCAGGCCTTATGTCTCATCACCCTCCCTCTCCTTCAAACAAAGCCAAGATCGCATGGGCTGTAGGAGCCCTGTTTCTCCTGCCGGCCTTGGGGGCTGCGGCCCAATGCCCTCACAACCCCACGGTTACCCCCAACAACCTGATTTTTTGTCCCAACGCCGGTTCGGACACCCTGTGGACCCAAAGCTACCAAGCGTACCAATGGTACAAGGACGGGGTCCTTCAGCCCGGCGATACGTTCCAGTACCGAAGGGTTACCCACCTGGATGCAGGATCCATGTTCTCGGTAGATGCCACCCTCAACGGTTGCACCGAACGTTCCCCCCAGGTGCCGGTGGATGGTTGGGTATTTTTGCTTCCCGTTGTGGCGACCGATGGCCTTCAGTTTCCACTCTGCGTAGGGGATACCCTGCGACTCCGTTTATTGCCACCCTACACGATCAATATCCAATGGACCAACGGCGGTGTTCCCATCCCCGGTGCCACCGATGACACGCTCCTGGTCACAACGGACGGAGATTATTCGGTGAGCGGGGCGCCCGAAATTTGTCCCAACTTCAACCAACAACTCGGCGTGACCCTTTCGTATCGATTCTTGCCTTGCAGCAGCGGTTGGGATGGAAACGAAACAAACAACCATCCACCCTCCACATGGGTTCCCAATCCCTTCCAAGGAGAGGGTTTGCGCCTCCTCGGTGCTGACCCCGAAGTGGCCATCGAAGTCAAAGTCTTGGACCCCTTGGGTCGTTGCATCCTACACAAGGTCTTGCCGGCCGGTACCTCCACCCTGGAATGGACCAACGAAGCAAAGACCAACCCAGCAGCCCACGGGTTCTACACCATCGTCTGGACCCAGGGCCTGCGGACCCGCACTCAACGTTTGATTGTTCCAATTCGTTAAGAGAACCGGCGATGCTGCAGCGAATCGTTGATTTTTCGGTGAAGCAACCCCTGTGGGTGGCCCTGCTGACCCTGGCTTTGGTCATCACGGGTACCTATCAACTACGGCATCTGCCCATTGATGCGGTTCCGGACATCACCAACAACCAAGTACAGGTGATCGCCGTATCTCCCTCCCTGGGCGCGGTGGATGTCGAAAAACTCATCACCCAACCCATCGAAGCCTCCAGCCGGAACATACCCGGCCTGGTTGAAATGCGTAGTTTTTCGCGGTTGGGCTTGTCGGTCATTACCCTGGTTTTTGAAGAAGATGTCGACATCTATTGGGCTCGACAGCAAGTCAACGAACGCTTGATCAGCGCCCGCGATTTGATCCCCCAAGGGCTGGCTAGCCCTTACCTGGCCCCCGTGACCACCGGTCTGGGAGAAATTTACCAATATGTGTTACGAACCAAGCCCGGTTACGAAGATCGCTACGACCTAACGGAACTGCGCACCTTGCAGGATTGGCAGGTCCGTCGATCCTTGTTGGGGGTTCCAGGCGTTGCGGATGTGAGCAGTTTTGGGGGCTTGCTCAAGCAAATCGAAATCAGCGTTCGCCCCGATGAACTCCAGGCCCAAGGGGTCACCCTTCAGGAAATCTACGATGCCGTTCAGGCCAACAACCAAAACGCCGGCGGTGCCTATATCCACCGCGATGCCACCCAGCTGTCGATTCGAACCGAAGGCATGGTCCGCACCCCCCAAGAGTTGGAGTCCATTGTGGTCAAAACATCCCCTGCTGGCCTGCCTCTTTTGATCAAAGACGTGGCCGAGGTCCGCCGGGGCCATGCCGTCCGCTACGGCAGCCTGACCTACAACGGCGAAGGGGAAGTTGCCGGAGGGGTGGTCATGATGCTCAAAGGCGAAAATTCAGGTCGTGTTATTGAGTCCGTCAAACAAAAAATCGAAGCCATTCAAGCCAGTCTCCCGGAGGGTGTGGTCGTGGAACCCTTTTTGGATCGAACCAAAATGGTGAACAGTTCCATCCAAACCGTGGGCGTTAACCTCGCGGAAGGGGCCCTCATCGTTGTCTTGGTTTTGGTCTTTTTTTTGGGCAACCTGCGGGCTGGCCTACTAGTCGCGTCCATCATACCCTTGTCCATGCTCTTTGCGGTCTGCATGATGAATTTTTTTGGGGTTAGCGGCAACCTCATGAGCTTGGGCGCTTTGGATTTTGGACTGATTGTGGACGGGGCTGTGATTGTGGTGGAGGCCGTTCTGCACCGCTTGCACGTCCGCTACACCGGCTTGGTCAAGGAGGGGCGTAGTGTCCTGCCGGGCCAAGCCGAATTGAAAGAGGAAGTCCGACGTTCGTCGGGCAAAATGATGGGGGCGGCCTTCTTTGGCCAGTTAATCATCCTCATGGTGTACCTACCCATCCTAAGCCTGCAGGGTATTGAGGGCAAGATGTTTATACCGATGGCCCAGACCGTGCTCTTTGCCCTGTTGGGAGCCTTTATACTGAGCCTCACCTATGTGCCCATGATGAGCAGTTGGGTCCTGCGCTGGAATGCCCGCGAATGGGAGCCCAGTCGTCGCATCATGCATCGACTGCAAGGCTGGCAACAACAGATTTTGGTGAAAAGCCTGGATCGTCCCCGACCTGTTTTGGTCGGAATACTTCTCTTGGCGCTGGGAAGTTTTGCGCTCTTTACCACCCTGGGCGGGGAGTTCATTCCTGATTTACCGGAAGGGGATTTTGCGGTGGAAACCAAATTGTTACCCGGATCCAATTTGAAGACCACCACCGACGCGGTGCTTCAGGCCTCGGCCCTGATCGGAGAACGTTATCCCGAAGTCATCAAGGTCGTGGGCAAAATAGGCAGCGGAGAAATCCCCACCGATCCCATGCCCATGGAGGCTGCCGACCTCATGATTATCCTCAAGGACCCCTCCGAGTGGACCTCTGCTTCTTCGTGGGAAGAACTCTCGGCCCGCATGGCCCAAACCCTCGA